>Ga0157363_1006574_pt1 | contig 10947 bp, 4 predicted proteins | sample AttsexASBM1_FD_111477 | JGI IMG/M metagenome (GOLD analysis project Ga0157363, IMG submission 111477) | Fungus gardens microbial communities from leaf cutter ant in Ribeirão Preto, State of São Paulo, Brazil - Atta sexdens ASBM1 | ecosystem: Host-associated > Fungi > Mycelium > Unclassified ...
AATAGGATAACAAACTATTTTTTTTTCATGAAAGTAAAATAAGGATTTAATGTGGCGATATTAAGGGACTGAAGGATTAAAAGGGCTAAAGTTATCATGACTAATATGTATAATAAACAATCATGGCAATAATGTTGTTGCCATGCATATCTGGAGCTGACATTTCAGATCTATCAAAGATAACATGACAGATAAATGCGGTTTTTCTTTAAAAATAATCAAACTCGAGAATATATAAATAAGGATAAGACTCAATGCGTTATATAAAACATAATTGAAGTTAATTATTTAACTACCTCGTAAGAATGTTACAAATCTCTCATTTTGTAATGCACTTGTAATAATGTACACTGTACAGTATGAATCAGCAGTTCTTAATCTTCGCTTTTCGGTTCGTGAATCAATTATGTAAATATATTATATTTGAGGATTTTTAAACTTTATGAGAATTTTAAAACGCGTTTTATACCATTAATGCATGAACTTTGGTTCATAGTTTTATAATAGCGATTCGACACGCAAAGATATAGAAAGGCTAAGGACCGCTAGCATACATAATTAGTTATTCTTAATGAAAAGGAAACATTTAGATTTAGAGCTTTTAAATCTTCTAATAGATTAAATACAAAAATACAACAACTACTATCCGATTAGATACAAAGCGAGTAAAAATGGCGAACATCATTAAAGAAATAATATATTTAATTTTGTCGAAATAATATATTTCATTTATCTAATTTTGTTGAAATATATAAATAAAATTATTTTTAAAATACTAAAACTAAAAGACTAGAAATTTACACGTTTATTTTAATAAATAAATAACAATTTTCACTACTTAAGTGTCATTTTTATAGACGATGATCTTATGAAAAGGAAAACATCGATAAGCATCAACAAAAAATTTTAAATCGTAAATAAATGCATTAAATAACAGATATAAATTACATATTATTGATGTATTTATCATTTCCTTTTAATTATTTATATTCCGATGTTCAACTGAGTGTCAGTAGACTCTTCTTCCGCTTATTTTCTGTTCATCTTTTACACAGCAACACATATCTATACGCGCTCCTGTACTCGGAGCTCATCACAACATAGATAACAGGATTGATGCAGGTCGTCAGATAGATGAGTATGTAGCCGGCGATATTGAGGCCCTGCCAGTCCTGGAAAACCGCCCCCTGGAAAAGCTTCGTGACGGTGATCGGCAAGTAGCACACTAGAAACGACACGAATATCACGAGGATCATCTGCAACAATTTCCGGTCCTTGGCGGACATCCTGGGCGTAGCGTACTCGGCACCGTTACACCTTCTGCCGACACTCATGAACTTTGACTGCCTGCGAAACGCCTTTCTTGCATGAGATTCGTTAATTTCTTCGAGTGGTCTGGAATCCAATCGGTCCGAGTGTTCGCCACCGGCGATCCTCTGTAGTGAGGACTCCATCATGAAGGATGCTTGACCAGTCAACCTCCCCAGTCGATCACAAGGGTTTTCCGACAATTTCCGTTGCAGTTCGCACTGGTTCCGATTAAAAAACAGTCTCGTTTCTGTGAAATCCGATTTCTCGATTGCATGTTCGTCCACAAATAGTATATCTTCCGATAGGCTGGCTTCAGAAGCATCGTAACCGTTGTTGGACTTCGCAATATTCGTGGTTTGATCATCTGTATGCATATTCATCGTACTATTCGTTTTTTGTTTGTGGATCAGCTGCTTGGACGATGATGAATCTTCATTAGCCGATGTGGATGGTAGTTCGAGATTCCTTTCTTCGTTTGGATTAAGAAGAACCGCTTGCATCGATGAGAAAGGAACGCAGAGAACAGAGAGCTCTTGCTCTTGATTTTTCATAATAGACGGTTGCTGTAAAAATGATTAAAACGATAAATTAGGATTTAATCGGTAATTTAAAAGAATATAATTAAACTTTGATAAATTAAATAAAAAGTTCATTTTAACAAAATTTTTATTAAGCATTTTTTAGCTATTTTTTTAATTTTATAATTTTTTAACTATTTTATTAGTTTTTTTTATAATATACTCTCTAATTAATTTTATTTATTTTTATTTATTTCATTTGAAGTTATATACAAATTCCAAAGTTTGTCATCAAGCATATAACTTTTTTCAACAAAACGTATAGAGAGATAAAAAAGAATCGATCTTCTTTTTTATTCTTTTAAATGTATTTTCTGCGATTTACTTTCCCTTGAGTTAAATCTTTTTCCTTTTTCTTTGTTACAGAAATAAATAGATCTTACGTTATGGCTAGTTTCCGTCGGTTCTACATTGAAGATCTTCACTCTGCTTCTACTCTTCGAAGCAGTTTCACGAACGATGTAGAAAATCCTAGCATAGCAAACGGTAATAGCGAGACAGGGTATTAAAAATGCGAGGACAAAAAGGAACTCTTTTGGACTCCGCCCGTTTATATCCGGTAGAATCGTACAGGATCCGATAACAGGATCCAATCCAAAACGTCCGAATCGTTCGAACCACGTGACGACCAGCAAGCCGAAAGCAATAATCCATATCGCCAAAACCATCGGTATTAAGAACTTCGTTTTATACAACCTTTGAATAACATTCAATAATTAATTTGTAATAGAATTAAGAAAATAATTTCTTATATAAAAATTAAAACAGAAAAGATTTAAAATCGAGGCTTAGTTTTTGAGAAAAATATATTTATCTTTAAACTATTACTGCAATAATTTTATTTATTTATTAGCTTTTGCAGACTCAATAATCATTTAATATTTGATTTATTAATAAAAAAATAGTTATGGAAAATAAAATATTTGTATGGAATAAATTACTTACATAGAATAGAGACTAGGATGACCGATCATGACGTAGCGATTGATTGTGATCGCGAGAACGCTGAAGAGGCTGACTGCAACGAGGCCGTACCTCAAGAGCGGAAACAGCCGACATAAAAGTGGTCCGTGCAACCACGACCTATGCCAGAACGTTGAAGTTGCGAGTGGTAGATTGAAACAGCAAAACATCAAATCTGATATCGAGAGATTCATAATGAAGACCGCAGTAGCGTTCTTTAACTGTAACAAAATTAATTATAAAAAATTGTAGAAACTTTACATTAAAAACAAAATTAATTTACATTAAAAATAAAATTTAAATTACAAAAATATTTCCTTACAAAATATCTTTATTATGTTATTGCTCGGAATTTTTAGGATTTATTTGGAATATTTAAATAAATCATTTTGTATTTAATTATAATACTTTATTGTTGTGCGTGATTAGAGCAGATATTTGATAATACATATATAATAACAAAGAAATCATTGACGTGAAAATTAATTCGCGGAATTATCGAATAAACTCTCCCGAATTTCTCGAAGTAAATACGATAAAATTGATGGAGACTTCTCGATTCGGTTCTAGTTGATTATATTGGAATGGAGTACGTGAACCTTCGTGAAAACACATAACTGTATATGCGGTCGGTTCTGCGTAATCGATTCCAAACTTAACTTATTGATGATTGACTTTGGTGAGAAATTTAGCCATAGAATCGTGCCGACGACCTCTTTTTCAACCTCATAATCGATGTTTTTTAATAACAAACATGTTAGAAACAAAATATCTTCTACTATTCATAAAACAATTATTTCGTATTTGGAAATCTCTAAAAATTTATGCTTTTAAAATGAAATAAATACATTCGAGAGTAAAAGAGAGAAAAAGTGAAAATGGCAATAAAAAATCAACATGTAAGATTACAACATGTAAGATAAAATATAAAACTTAAATAATATAGAATCCTTTTATAAAAGAAAATTTAAGAATATTAGACTGAGGAACATTCTGTATAGTTTAACGTCATTGCAACTTGGATTAACACCTTGTAAAACTAAAGAGGTATAATGACTCGAGGTAAACCACTTTGGCAGCTTTTAAAATTTCTGCGTGTAAGCAATGCCGGAAACTTGAGTAACCTTACATAATACGGATTCATTATACTAGAACCTTTTGAGCACGAGTCGGGAAAATTGTTGCAATAAGTAGCGCAAAACGATTTACAAATAAAAATGCTTTATTTGTACATTAAGCATTTCAGAATATTTTTTTTTTTTAAAGAGGAATTTAATTGTAACATCAACACGTTGGCATATTATTATTTTTCTGAATTATTCTCCTTTTACGAATCATCATTGTTTCATGCAACACCAACGTCAAAATTGCGCGAAATTCGTATCGACAATTTTATTAATCAATTTTCAGCTTGAGTTGTGTTTCTTCCTATTCGCATTCTTTTTTATTATTATCATATTATTTTTTTATATAAAGTTACATAGGATAGGATTTTTTATACAAAATTATATATTATTTTTTAAACGTAACTTCTAACAAAGTTATAGCTACAGTTACCTTTTTGGTGCGAAATAATGCGATCACCGTAATGAGATTTCCCGGAATGCCGACCAGCATGAAGAGGATGCAGCAAGCAGCGGCGAAGCACAGCAGCCACCGTGGATAGTCAACGAAGAGGATCACTGATCCCGGATTCTGCAGCATCTCCTCGATTGCTACGTCGCTGTTGCGTCCGGTTTCGTTGCTCATCCACCAGTGTTTTAGCATCTGTGGAAGACCAAAGTCTCGCCGAGTATGTCTACGAATGTCGTGTCAGGGCCGTAAATAGAGTCTTGACATTTTACATTTCGCCAGATATTTTATTTATGATATTTTTAGGGAGAGAATCCTTTAAAATAATAATCAACAGCTGTTTTTAAATCAAAAACTGTTATTATATATATATAATCTATTTTATCCATAAGAGATTACATAATATAGAGTGATTTAAACGATTGTAATTACTTTCTAAAACTTTCAGAGTGAATCTCAATTAGGAGAGTAAAATCTCACTCTTTAGAGTGAGATTCCACTTCAAAAAATTTAGAAAGTAGTAATTATTATCATGTCGTGATTAAGCGACACTTTGTCACCTTCGCAAAAATTATTATATATTATATTATTTAATATAATTGTACCTTAATTACATCGTATGTAATTAAGGAAATTTCTTGATAAGAGAGATGTGCTTAAGAACATTACATGCTCTTACAGGCTCTAGTCTAGAAATATACGTATTTTTTTTTTCCTTTTTCTTCGTTGTGTTGTACATGATCTCGTTTAACGACTGACACATGTTTTGCCATTTCAGAGGCGCGAATTTTGCACACCATTCACGCGTGTCTATGTGTTGGATCCAGCACGTCTCTTTTTTCTCGGTGCCAGTACGTCGGAAAGGAACAGAGAGATCTATTTTCGCCACCTGAGACGATAAACTCTTTCGCGAGAGAGTAAACTCTCAGAAGTTTCTCTATGGTCCAAACCGGCTTCGCGCGACCTGTAGTCTCGCAGAGTAACGATGGTCAATTCATATAGTCCGCATAGTCGCGAATCATTGCCGACAGCCATATCAATTTTCGCACACAAATTATAAGTCGCTTTCTCTAAGTGCATTGGAATGAGCGAAACGTAAATAAAACATTAAAAATTAACAATATACTGTCTGTTTTTTATTAATAAACTTTCTAAATTGGTGAACCTTAAAGAACATATAAAAATCAACAAAAAAATGACTTCATTTTAATTCTTAACATCAATAAACAATCAAATTTTGTAACAAAAAATTATCATTTTGACTTTCATGGCGTTAAAATAAAATTATTTTGATTTCCTTTTAATTTGGTGTTTCTTGAAATCAGTGCAATAAATTGAAGTGAAATAAAGTAGTTTGTTTAATTTCGCTTCATAATTTATTGCACTGTATATATCAATTCAGAGAGTTCATTGATAAAAAACAGACGGACAATGATAAACAATTTTAACGCGATTTTGCTTGCAACTGTTTAACAAAAGAATTGTTTCAAATAAATAATAGAAATTCCAGATTTTTATTTCATTCCACGACATTACGCTTACCTTTGCGAAAATAAAAAACACTGATTCTGATTCATCGACAGCGGTGATTACCGATAATGATTTAAGATCTTCGTGATGATCTTTTCTCGCTCCTTTCGAAACGGGGATGACGTTAGTCGCCTTTCCGATTTATTTCTCGTCTTGTCGGTTCTCATAGTGACTTTGGCATTGCAGACTCAAATGGTTTCTTCTGGGAAACTATAAATTTCATCTGTCACAATTTCTTGATATTATCGGTGCAATATATTTACGGTAACGAGAAGATCTACTTTTATGATGGAGTTAAATTCAAATTTATTTGCTAATTCGTGACACAAGGAAATACAAAAAGAAGGAATAGAATTAACAGATGTGCGAATGAAGCGGATCTGGTAAAATTCACGAATGGACTGACGGAATTATTAGCAAGAATCAGTGTGTATATAAGAGTATGCACTTTTCGCGGATGCTGCGCTTGCGCCAAATTCGACTCCTCCTTTTATTCTTCTGTCGAGATAATTTTTTTTGGTAACCAATTTGGTAATTAGAAGGCATTTTTTGACCATCTTTTATTTATTATAATAGAAATTTTTTGCGACATATCAAAATGTAATGTAAGAGATAATTGCGTTAAATTTTACAAAAATAAGATAAGCACAGATAAGTAAGAATGAGGATACCGATCATCAATCTTATTATAAACAATTTATTGTGTAAATTGGGATGTTACATAGTCGACGACGTGGTAGCGAAAGTATTAAAATGGTGCCAGTCAGCCCCATGTCGCCGATATGCCACTTGTGGTAAAGCATCTACATGTCTGATGATCGTACCGTCCCCTGGAAACCGTGGCGAGAGCGTCCCTACATCCTTTTTAAAAATAATTGCATTTTGTTAGTAATGGGAGTGAGGGGGAGAGCCTTCCAGCTGCGCACAAACGATCGCGAGCGGAAGCGTGCGAGTCGGAAATGCGTTTCCCCATTTCGCTGCTTGTCCGAGTTCCGAGGATCGCTGAAATCTCCGGCTGTAGGCAAGTACAGTGGAAAAAAATGTGTAAATTTCAATAAATATTTGTTTGAATAGTACTAAATATTTATTAAATGTAAACATATATTTATTTGATGTCAATTTGATTTAAGTTATCACATTTTTTTATTGAGTAAATTTATTTTATTTACTGTAAATTTTGGATTAATAGAATTCGTGAAAAAATCTGTGAAAGAATATCTGGTAATCGCAATTAGTGGTTTATGTATACAATTTATTAATGCTTTAAATAACATAAGAAATTAATTAATTAATTTTCTCTGAACAAAATCTATCTTTTGATGTTTTTATGATTACATTTTTGATTAATTAAAAATTAATTAGTCTTTTTTTATTATATAAAATTTAATAGTTGATAATTCTTTAATTTTCTACAATAATCTCTCTACTTTGTGATGATTGATATTTTTTAATCTATCATATTGCGTATCTATTACTTGCCGGAAGAGCATCCGGCAAATCTAGGACGCTGCATAAACATTATTAATATTATATCCATAATTGGATTGATTGTTATATTCAACATAAATAAATTATATCCATAATATCAATCTTCTTTTACGAGAATAGATCTTGAATAGATCGGAAAAGTTAGAGTTTTGGATGGAATTAATTCCGGACAACCGCGACTGGATGCGGGTCTCCTTTGTGACGCGTGAAACTAACGAGACGTTCGATTAGTCATACCAATTAATGCCACCGGTCAGTTCCACTTCGTTAGGTTTAATTCACTCTCCTCGCCGTGTCTTCAGTTTCTTACGTAATAAACGCGCCCACTTAATAAAGAGTGACGATCTTAGATATCAGTTGACCGCGAGTAAGTCCGAGTTCGAGTTCTTATGCGAATTTGGTACCAAATATGGTTCGCCATGAGCTTATATGTATAATATTGCGGTTTGTACTTATCATCGCAAGATAGTTAATTTTTAATCGAGCAGCTTATTCTGTTTAAATTTTAATTTTATTTGATATATTTTTAATAATTTCTCAAATAATAAATATTCTTAAAAATTTTCTTATAAAATATCTCGTTTAACGTAATAAAATGAATAAATTAATTGTCTCATTTATTTATATTATAAGTATAATTAAGTATCTTATATTATATGTATTGTATATACATACTATATTATAATTTTGTAATACTTACATTATTTATATCTTTAATGTAGCATTTAATTTCATTGTTTCTGTGATTATTAACTCTTGTTGTTATATATATATCTCTAATGCCTCGTACATATCCGCATATGACTCACGAGTTTCACGATGACTTTTTTTTATCTTTGAAGGATGTTTGTCTTTTTTTACATTAAATGATTGTCTTGCAAGCAATCAAGACAGAAAATCAAAGTAAGATAAAAACATTCTTATCTCTTTTTCGATAGAGATACTTATAAGACTAAAGCTGAACATTTCTTTATACTACGATATTAAATTACTTCGTATAAAGAAAGCCTTACAAAACGATTAGTCGCTCAAGATTTACAGCATCCTATTTAAATGAAAAAATACGATATATTTTCCAATAAAATAATTTTTAAACAACATACATAAAATTCCTATTAAGACTCTCCTATCGTGGATTATCATTTATAAAACAAATTCTTTGAACTCCTTAAAATATCACCAAATTATTTAAATTTAATGTTTTACATTTAATTTTTAATTACTTTACAATTTCATTTATAATAATAGAGTATCAAATCTTAATTTTTTATATAACTTAACTATTTATAAAATTTATTTTTCTTTATTTTTATATATCAAAATTTTTACATATTTCACCATATAAAAAATTCTTTCTATTAAAAATATCTATTTATTAATTATTATATTATCCCCTTAAATACTAATTAATTAAATTTACTCATAATTTATAGTCTAACTGCTATTGCTGGCACTAAAATTTATCACTATTTGCAATATAAATTAGTAAATATAATTTTTTAAATACAGTTATTATAAATATTATTTTTTATAATAAAAAATTATTTAAATGTTTTATTTATTTTTTTATAAAATTTTATTTATATTCACAATTATAAAATAAATTTTTAAATTTAAAAATTAAATTTTTATACATTAATTCTTTATTAAATCGCAATTGCAGCACATTCCGTTGATTCTGTGCAATTTAAAAAGAAGCAGGCCGATGTGTCACAGCGAAAGGGTCAACTGGATCTCCTCCTCCTCCCTTTGCCGGATCTTGGGTGCAGATGTGCCATCGCACACACCGCTATGTTCGTCATCAAGATCATATCGAGCCGCTCCCCCGCAACTCCCTCTCCTCTGCCACATCTTTTCTTCCTCCTCCTGCGGTCGCCCTACTCGCGGGGCCCGTATCTAGCGTGTGTACAATCTGACGGAATGCTGGGTAAGCAGCAGTCCATTCACGGTGACGCTGACGCATACACGGTGCCCGAGCAACACCGGTGTGAACCACCGGTGGTCCCCGAGTTGGCCCGGTCCCCGTAGAATTCGATTGCGCGCAATCGAATTCGCGAGTCCTCCGGATTACAACGAACGAAACCGGAGATATTATCCGACAAAGAAGTAAACATTCCAAGATAGTGAAAAATAAAATTTCGAATAAAATCTATTTTAACTGGAACAAGTGCGAATTTCTGCGAATGATAACAAATGGGATCAGCTTCCTTCCGAAGAAAAGAACATCAAGTGGACTCTGTGAAAATCAATTGAAAATTTAACGAAGTGAAGTTCCATTGAAGAAAAACAATTATATAATAGAACGGAGAAGAAAATATTCGATTAATATTGGATCGACAAGATAATTAATATCAAATCAAATTTGTACTAGTCAACTATCAAAGAAGACTGACGACTGAAAGGAAAATTGTTGCATGTCTTGAAACTATAATCAATTCTTAGTCTAACATATCATGAAGTGACTTTTAATCGTCTCTTATGAGGACAGAGGCGAGGACGAACTGAAGAGGAAGGCTGTTGTTGAATTGAAAATTCCTGTCATATTCTTCAGTCAATAAAAGTCAAGAGATTTCTCTCTCACTCTTTGATTACCTAGTTCGATGACAAACTTATGGCTGGTTCAAGATAAGAATAGCTAACGGTAAGTGATGTACGAAATATATTCTAATTTATTATCTATATTCTTCTCTTTCTTAACTTGTACAGCATATCAATTTATACTAATTTAATTAATAATTAAAGTCACATTTCATGAAACCGATTTCCACAAAGTCTCAACTTAAAAGAAGATGAAGTAAGATTATAGATAATTGCTCGCATATTCGATTAACTGATTCTTTGAAAAAATGTTATTCCACTTGATTGTAATCATGGTTTTCATTCGCGTGAGTCCTCCCGATCTCAAGGGCGATGTTGGTCTGCGATCTTGTGGGACCATTGCCGAGAACCGGGCAAAAAAGCGTGGCGAGTTGATGGTCCCAAGGGGCAATTTAGAAACGTGACGTGGAGAGAATTATGACGCATGGTGTAGCATTCAATTAGCTGGATCTGAAAGTTAATACGAAAATGGATCTTCATACAACTATAAATGAGTATACGAATACTTATTAAACATCAATTATTCAAATTTCGAAGATGATTAATATTTCATAAATAATAATTAATATTTCAGAAATATTGTAGATTTTTAAAAATCTTACAATCTTCATAGATCATTATCACTCGTTTTCACATTTGGTAGATATACATATAAATTTGTTTAAATAAATTAAAAATCTTTGTAAATATATTCATGTAAAAAATAATAATTATAAGAAAACATTACGTTTTAAATTAATCAGCGTGGGTATTTTAATGTCACCCGAAGTATAACATATTTGGCGCTAAACGTACAGTATGAATAGCACGACACATGTTTTGTGTCGTACGTGCAGACATTTGACATCCACACCACGTGGTGATCTCGTGGGCGAGAGTTGTCGCGACTCGATTGACTTTCAACAAT
>Ga0157363_1006575_pt1 | contig 10946 bp, 5 predicted proteins | sample AttsexASBM1_FD_111477 | JGI IMG/M metagenome (GOLD analysis project Ga0157363, IMG submission 111477) | Fungus gardens microbial communities from leaf cutter ant in Ribeirão Preto, State of São Paulo, Brazil - Atta sexdens ASBM1 | ecosystem: Host-associated > Fungi > Mycelium > Unclassified ...
AATATATGTAATTTATTTCTACAATATATTTTTAAAACTTATGATAATTGTAATACATCCATATGTACCTGTAATATTTTTTATGTATATATGTATCCGTTATATTTGTGACTTCGTGATATACACAGTGAAAGTGCTCTAGATGTGTAGATACTCTAGATACAAATATTCACAATATTCACATCGAATTATTTAAGCATTAAAGAAAATTCAGCTTTGACTATTATGGGCCTTTATTTTCACATGTTGTATTTTATATCATTTGTAGAATCACTGGTTGTATTTTCACATGTACGGTCCAACAAAATTCTTATTGTTCTTATTATTATCTAGATGTAAAATTTTTGAAGTGATGTTAATCAATTTCTCATTATTATTAAATTTTCCTAATTATCCTCTCGATAAACCTTTCTCTCTATATTCGAGATTCGAGATTTGCATGCTCTCTTATCCAATCCGCTTATGCACTATAGTTTGCTGATCGATCTCACAGATCGACCGATAATTACGTAAGAGGTTGTCTTCTTCCACAGGATTTAACGTACGCGGACGGCGGGCACAATTGGCGGAGTATAATTTTCTCACTACTAGTCATCGGTTTCGTTATCGCTGGCATTGTCACAGCAATTTATCTCCTCGGGTGAGTTCGCATTACTTGCTGTTTGTGTGTGTGTGTGTGTGTGTGTGTTTTCCTCTTATTTTAACTTTTCGTAATCTAATCCTCACAATTCTATCAGATATACCAGAGAGAAAGACGAATTTGAATTTTTTTTCGCAGATAAAATATTAACATGCACTGAAAAAAATTGTAATAAATATTTAAATAGTACTAATTAAACTTACAGTAAATAAATATTACTTAAGTAAATATTAATTTACTTAATAAAAATGATACTTAAATCAAATTAATGACTCTTGTATCAAATAAATATATATTTACATTTAAATATTTAATACTATTCAAATAAATATTTATTAAAATTTAGTAAATTTTTTTCAGTGCACGTTAATATTTTATATTATCTATGAAAAGAAGTTCAATCGTCTTTCTCTCTGGTATATATATCTGGTATATACTTATTAAAATTTAGTATATTTTTTCAGCATGTATATCATTTTTAATCACTAAGGCAAAACTTCTTGGCTAAAAGTAAAAGAGATACACTTGAGCAAAATACAATAGTTTCAATTCATTATTATGAATTATTACGAATGCTTGAAAAAGTTTGTGAACTGCTTTCTATATTTGCTTTTCCTTTGTTTACAGGTACGTTGATGAGCTCCTGTACTGGAGTGGCAGGCGTCTTACGTTAGACGAGTGCCTTCGTGATGACCTGACACCGCACAGGTTACCACCGACTTGGATAACCCACGAAAAGTTTGTCTACCAAGCCGATGATGGTTCTCTAACCCTTCTAGACACCCGCAACAACGTCGTGTCCCTTTTAGTCTCTAATCATACACTTGTACGTATACATACAGTGCTTATCACGCGTTTTTTGCACTTCGTTACATAAAGATAAATTTTACCGATGGTATTATATGGCATAATATCATACAAGCGCTCAAATTTTATACAAGCACAATGATTATTGCGTATGATAATAAATTTTCAATCGTAAATTTATCCCGTGATTATAAAATAACTACATTTATTAAATAATTCTCTATTTTATATATATATATATATATACATACATAATATATACATATATCTGAATCCCATTTAACAATAAAATTGCACAATCCAGCTTTCACAAATTAAATATTCTAAGGACAGATTCGCAATACAATTTAATATTCAGAAGACAAATTTCTATTGCAATTACAAACTTTTTTCTTTTAAATTCCTTTATTGACAAATTAGATAGAGTGCGAATTCTTAGAAAGAAAAAAATAATTGGAGTTATTTAAAAGAAAGGGAGTTCTATGGATCGAGCGATTAAAAGAATCGTTTATAAAGAAAAAAAGTATTATGCTCTCTAATATGACGGAAAAGAATTAAGAGATTAAAGTTATTTTAAGAATGGGAATTTAAAAATGAGACACAAGAAACTTGAAACCTTCTCTCTCGAGAATTATTATTTATTAACTTATTAACTAATAAACTTTTTAAAAAATCACTAGTATGACTTAACTTTGATTACACTTCGTTTTGATATTTTATAAACATACAATTTTGATAAAACATGATTTGGATATAAAATATTCAATATCAAATGTAGACTTATCATGAAATATCTAAATTATTATAAATGACAAATAAACATGACTTAAAATATTTACATCTATAAATTTTAGAATTCAAAGAGTGTTTAAAATATTATTCTAATGCATCATTTAATTAACTAGCGAATTAATTAGCGATAAAACTTCTACGATTGCAGAATCGCTCCACATTTAATTATGCTGAAAATAATATTTTTAAATTATGCAACAAACGGATGTGTGCAACTTTATAAGACGTAAAAGATAAAATTGAGCATGTTTTTTTTGGTCGGCTATATAAATTAAAAATTTATAATTAATTTAGACTTTTGGATATATGTATCATCTCGTGCCGATAATTATTACCGATTATTTTATCATCCGCGAAATCAAATATCAATTCAATGTAATATATTTGACGAAGTTATCAACATATACTGTCTAAAGTAAATATATTTATTTAAAGAATCAATTTCATTTACATAGGTTAATTAGTTCGTTCCACATTAAATAAATTTTGTTTGGAACATGATGCCAAATAAAATCGATCGGCAAACATTGCAACTGGAAATACTGAAGCAAACGAGTCGTCAAATTTTCGGCCAAATTCATTCATGACCCGATAATAATCCTTGCCGAATCCGAACCACTCGACCAAGAGAAACGTTATTTCCATCAGATTTCGGCGGAGCTCTAAATCACCAACCACGGCAGGAATATCCGCATTAGTGATGCACGGAGGTATCTTAGCTCCCTTGGTATCTAATCCGCCGATACCGAGCTATTGTCGCGTTCATCCAGGATTAATTGGAGACATGACCCTCGCACTTGCCAGATAATTATGCACCAACTGCTTACGTGCAGATATATTTCTGTGGAACGTGCGAAGAAGAAGGAAAAAGAAAAGGAATAAATCACAGAAGAAAGGAAGAAATAAATATGAGAGTTTTCTATTCTTTGCTTGCTATTTCTGATTTAACCTCTTTAATTGTTGCGTGAACAGGGAAAATAGCAGAGTAGACTTATGAATTAATAAACTTCTAACTTGTAGGATTCGAAAGCTCTCAGCTGGAAAATAGTTTCTAATTATTGGCCATTTATGATTTAGCCTCTTAATTGTTGCATGAGCAGAGAAAATGCAACACACGAACAGGAATAAATATGTATCGCTAAGCTGAAGTGGATAATTTCTTCCACGATAGTTTTTCATAAATAATTTTTCGATCAAGGATATAAAAAGACACATCTATATTCTCATACAAAATACTACATTTTCAGTTTGTTTTCTCTCCTTTTCGAGTAGATTTCTAATTGAGACAAACAATTAAACAACATTTCCGAGCATTTCTATACGGTGAAAATTTTTATGTAGGATAGGGAATATAACCTGAATCCTTTATTGAAAGTCAGTTTTGTTCAAACGATCGGTAAACCAGCCGAGTCTGCCTTGCGGCGTATTGCGAAACAAAGACTGAACCGCACATAAAATGGAATCCGGAGCATCCCACGGTTTATCCAGGGTTACAGGCACGCGCAGGATAAATATGAGGAATTCTAGATACTGCGATATTGCGTTTGAGAATCAATGATATCATCTCAAGGTATTTCGATTACAGTAGGCTCAAAGCGGGAAAAAGCGATAATTAAAAAGTCTTGTTTAATTCTATTATTTCGAGAACTCTAACGCGCCACGTTCTGATGAGGAATGAATATTAAAATATAAACGCTGCTGTTCTTTAAAACTTTTAGAGTGAATTGTCACTCTGAAGAATGAAATCTCATTCTTAAAGATTGAAAATTGCCCCTCTCCTTTTCAAGACTGGCTCTATTTTCACTCTTTAGAGTGAGATTCCATTTCAAAGAAATTTAGGGTGTGTGAAAACAATTACAAATGTGGGAGAATCAAAAAATGAAATGTACAAGGTGTCTCCATGATGAGCTCTAATATGGGGGTAATGAGAGAAAAAAAAGAAATGAAAAGGGAAACGCTTATAACGAGACAGAAAGAATGATCGATTTAGGTAGCGGTAGCAAGTAAGTATGCGTGCGCAAGAGAACCGATCCACTTAGTCTGGACAGGTTCCAAATCCGCGTCCTTTTTCTTTTGGACCGAGAGGCGAGGTATAGACAAGTGTATACGGCGCATTGATCCGATCTGGCGTCCACCAGAACACGCCGCGTCCAGCTCGTCTCACCACTCTTTCGGATACAAGTATCGACTACTAGCGTCTATGCATAACGCTATACTACAATACATATGTAGATAAACCGATGAACCCGCTACCAATCTTAATAAAGCCAGTTATAACTGCAAATGGTAATTGCAAATTTATTAAATCTAGAAATGAGATAAAATTACCTCGCGGATTAAAAAGGAAAAAAATCAAGCAGAGGCGGACTGGAATCAGAACGCAGATGTTCAGGCGCGATGTTAATAATAAAACAATTCCTCTTTTATGTACATATGAGAACATTTTATCTTTTAATTTAGGTCCATTCATTTTCAACATTTAAATCACAAGTGGAATAAGTTTAACAAAAACATAGATATCAGACATTAAAAATTAAGGCAATCATCTCACTGGAATTTAAAGTAATACTTAAAATGAAAAATAAAATATAAATTACTATGTCTGCATGTATAAAAAAATTATTAATATAATAATAATAATAATAATAATAATAACGCCAGAATAAAAATTTAATAAATAAAATTGAAATATTACGCTAGAATTAAAACCGATCTGAGAAAAATAATTACAAAATCGGAAAAGATATTTTTTTATAAGATAAAAGATAATTTCGTATGTTTACGATGAAAGCTTTCGCTTTTATCAGCATATATAACCGATTTTTGAATTAAATTGTAATGTTAAATCGGAATTTGCTTAATATTCCATAGAATCTTTATTAAACGTTGTTTCCAGAGACAACTGAACGTTCAGGACTATGAATGCAGCTCTGATCTACGTTATGTATTGTTCAGGCACAATGTCAAGCCGGTAAGTAGCTTAAACGTGGAAGTCCCTGGAGAAAACTTTTTCGCCCAGCAGCTACATCCTAACTTTCTGATCCGTCGCTTATCGATAACACTCGAACGTGTAATACGACGCGTGGCAATTTAGTTGCAGTTAGCTATCGATTATCGCTATCGAAAACACATTCACCTCTGCACTACAAATTCTCTTTTTTCCCGATCCTTTTATATTTCATATGGTACATGTCGACAATTTTTCAGGTTTTTCGGAACACTTTCACCGCTCTTTACACCATCTACGATGTCACGAACGAGTAAGTATATTAAATATAAAAGTATAATTTTAGAAATATAATTATAAAAAATTAATTTAATACATAAAAATAATTGTTAAGATATATAATTATTAAATAATATAAGTGGATTTAGTCTGTAAAAGTAGACCATAAATTTGAAAAAAAAAGCCAATAAGAGCCGATTAGATGCATATGTACGTGTATATAAATTTATTTATTACACAGATAACGTGAAGTAACTTCAATCCTAGTTTTGAATCTTCTTTAGTACATAAATTAAATATAATTACGAATAATGCAAATAAACATATATTATACATCTTCATATTTAAATATGAAGAAAAATTTAATGAGAACCGTCGTAATAATAACTTTTAAATGAGGTGCATGGTCAGATAAATGATTCAGTCATAAAAAGCACTCGTTTTATTTCTAAACCAACTACTTTTTACACGGCAATGTGCATTTTCAAATTACTACGACGGTTCTCATTAGATTAAAATATGAAAATAACATATATGAAGTAAACATGTTTATTTATATTACTCGTAATTACATTCAATTTACGTACTAAGAAGAATCTAAATTAAGGGCAAAACATCTACTTTTATGTTATGTAATAAATTGTATGTAAAAAATGAGTTTATATACATACATACATCCAATCGGTTCTTATTGGTATTTTTCTCAATTTAATGATTAAAAAAATATATATATTAATTTATAAATTTTCATTCTCACTTTTTTGTCTGATTTATTTGAATTCTATCATCGCTATTTTTCCGTATTGAAAGCGTCTCTAAAAATATACTTACATAAAAAGAACGCATTGGAACGCAAATAAAATTACTAACTTGCACATTATACATTAGTTTTTATAATCTTATACATTAGATTTTATAATCTTTTATTTACCAGCCATCACACACCCATTCGTCTACAAGCGTCACGACACATGCATCAGACGCGATTACAACATGCCGCCTGGTTGGGCAACACATCCAATCTCCTGATGATCTCCGAGAACGACATTTTTCTTAGAATGGGACCCGCGTCGATCGAGGACACCCGCTTGACCGACACGGGCGTACCTGGGATAATCTATAACGGCGTGCCTGACTGGTTGTATCAAGAGGAAGTGTTACCGAGACCGCAAGCGATCTGGCCCAGTCCGGATGGCACGCATGTCCTCTACGCCACGTTCAACGACACCAGAGTGAGCGCGCTTGAGTTTCCTTGGTTTGGTACGCCGGGTCAAGATGGAGCCGGACCGAATCCCCTGAGCGCGTCCAGGTCCTTTCCACCTTCCAGATCGGTTAGATACCCGAGACCGGGTTTCCCCAATCCGGAAGTCGATTTGTGGGTCATAGATCTTAGTAACGTGAGCTCGGCAAATTACAATGGTACCGGCAATGTCACGTGGTCAACGAAAATAAAATTGAGGCCACCGGCACTCTTGGATGAACAGTATGTTGATTTATTAATAATTACTTTTGTCCTAATTGCAAAATATACAAGATAATTTGTAGAAAATATAAATTCAGTATTGGAACAATGATAGGACATTAGCTTCGCTCGTTCATGATTCCGAATTAATGAAATTCGCGGATATTTTCAGAGATTACTATTTGATATCGGCCGGGTGGGTCGGCGAGGACGCTTCGCAGATCGCTGTCGTCTGGATGACTAGGATGCAAAACCTATCTATAGTGTCGGCTTGCCGTGCTGCCACGTGGGAATGCGAGGTGACCCACACGGAGCGGGCACCCGAAGGACTGTGGCTGGACGCTCAACCGCATCCTCTCTTCGCTCCAGACGGCGATAGCTTTCTGCTGTTGGCCACAGTGCAAGAAGGTGATAAGGAGCACTTCACGCACATAAAACACGTCACACTCACGCAACAAAGAATAGCAGTACTCTCCCATGGTCGTTACGAGGTGAGTGGCTTGTAAAATCAGTATACCATGAATTATAAAGCTTTTTATGACAATTCCTATTAGAATAGAATTTAGAATAGAATTCTATTTAATACTTTATACGCTGTATAATATAAAAAATGTTTAAAGAATCAGAATACACACGTTTAAAGTACATGGCATGTAAAACTAAATTCTATGCTACAAATTAGATCCATTATAAAGTAGTGGATCATAAATTATTATCAGGAATAATCATAAAAATATAATATACATATAACATGTTATAACGATTAAAAATATACATGTAGTATATAAAAAATAAGAAAAAAGAAATTTTAATTGCGTAAGTGCTTTCTAAAACAGGTGAGCGAGATCTTAGCATGGGACACCAAGGCACATCTCGTATACTATTTAGGCACTAGAGAAAAGAGACCTGGCCAAAGACATCTCTATGTAGTACGCGATCCTGCCGCGGATGATCCTCGTCACTTCGAGCCATTGTGCGTGACGTGTGACCTTGGAGATGTTCTTTGGAGTAGTAGGCAAGTTAAAAAAAATTAAATCAATGTAATTGATTCTCGGTCAAATAAAATTAATAAGCGAATTTGTTGCTGCAGGTTCTATTACACAAATTGCACACATTTCGGTGCTTCGGTCAGTCCATCGGTGGACAACAACACGCAGGGTTACTACGTACTATACTGCGAGGGTCCTGGCCTCCCCCTCGCCGGCGTGCATATGATGTCGACGCATAAAATGATTCGCGTGCTGTACGATACAAGGCTCCAACGCGCGGAAAAATTGTCAGAACTGGCACTGCCTACCAGACGAAACTTTGAGGTAGATAATTGATATTACTACGATTTTGCTTTAATTTTATATTGATATTACAACTTGAAATGATTGGCAGGTGCCGCTACCTCAAGGTTGGCGGGCTCAAGTGCAGCTGCTGTTGCCACCTTCGTGGCGAGAAGAGCTCAGGGACGCGGCGTTTCCCGTACTCGTCGAGGTGAACGGTCGTCCTGGTAGCGAAGCCGTCACAGACAAGTTCCGAATAGATTGGGGAACGTATATGTCGAGTCACAACGACGTAGTCTATGTGAGACTGGACGTACGCGGCGCTCGTGGTCAAGGAAAGAAAGATCTTTTCAGAAGGATAGGCGGTGTCGAGGTACAGGATCAACTCACTGTGTTAAGACACCTTTTGAAGACGCACAAATATCTCGACGTCACTAGGGTCGGCGTATGGGGATGGGGTTACGGTGGATATGTGACTGCTATGGTCCTCGGTAGCCAGGAGAATGTCTTCAAGTGCGGCGTAGCGGTGAATCCAATCGCTGATTGGATGTATTATAGTAAGCATATAAATTTCGTAAAAGCGTATGGAGTACACGGAAAGAACAATTTTGCTGAAGTATTTAAAAATTTAGCTAAATCTGAAAATAATTTGGTTAGACTATTAAAATAATTATGCAACGTTATTAGAATGTCGAAATTTTTTACAACATTTCGTAGTTCAACAAAATTATCTTCAGATCAAGCTAAATTTTTAAATACTTTAGATACTCCAGAAAACCGCTCTTTTTGCACTAGAAAAAAGAGTTACATTAATTTTGGAATTCTGGTTGAAAATGGATAAATCAAAATTTTCCGATTGAACCTGTTAAATTCCAATTGAGATAACAAAAATTTTGATATCACTCAGAATATTAGTTATCTCAGTTAAAATTTAACAGATTTAATCAGAAAATTCTGATTTGTCCATTTCTTCAGAAGAACAAATTAGACGAGATGCACCGAAAAAAAATTCCAAAAAAATCTTGTTGACGTTATTAATAATTGCTCTCTTCAACTGTAGATTCCGCGTTTACGGAACGAGTCCTCGGTGCCCCAGTTGAGAATTTTAAGGGCTACGTGGAGGCTGATCTCACGCAACGAGCGAGATTGGTGCCTAGTCATAGCCTTTATCTTCTTCATGGCCTAGCTGACCTCACAGCGCCTTACACGCACGGCGTTGCCTTCGCCAAGGCTTTGTCCGAAGCGGGAGTCATCTTTAGATATCAGGCAAGAGAACAAAAACAAACGATGCAGATGTATCAAAGAGTATTCGAGCTAATTGTCGTTTCCTTCTTTTGAAACAGAGTTACGCGAACGAAGATCACGCCTTGAGAGGCGTGCTCGAACACGCTTATCGTTCCATGGAGGACTTCCTCGCCGAGTGCCTCGCCCTGGATGCCTCCTAGTGCCTCAATCCGAAGAATCCTTTGTTGTCTCTAGTGCGTCTATTTCCAATACATCCAAAACGGACGTTAATACGAAGACTCGTCCTCGAGGTCACGGCAATTACATTCGTAAACGGGATGATCTTCTCGTTTAGAGCCTGAATCGCGATATAAATCAGGCCGCTGGGAAAAAAACGAGAACAATCGTTTATCCGAATAAATGAAGAAAAGAAACGCCGTTTGACGAGCGTATGCATGAGTTTATGCGGCAAGATGGAGACTGATAGGAAGAATTACAAAATGGAAGTAAAATGGCATTTGTATGAGCAATATCGTTATAACGTATATCATTTGCCTAAAGATTCTTCTTTACTACGGGAAAATCACTTTTCTTTCTGGATGTGTATTTAGCGATATTTATATTATCAAACTATGAACAAATCCAGAAATCACGAAAGATATCCGATAAGAATGAAGAGCGACTTAATTTTTGTACATTAACGAACGATGTCGCTCGCGTTTCTCGCGCAAATTCAATATGATAGTTTCATAGTTTGTTAGGCAGTATGAATTCTTATTAAACAGCGCGAGCGGCTTGTTCGACGACGACGCACGCGTCGCAAAAGTACTTAAGAGTCAAACGCGCGTACATGCCGTGAAATCAGACGAGTTTCGAGAAGCGGACAAAGAGAATGAGGCGGGTGTTCGAAAGCACAGACCGAATTATACTACGTGCGGAGCTTATCGACGGCTTTCAAATCCATGTCGTTTGCGTCGCGTCATCGGAACGACGTTGTCGGAATCGGTGCCGAATGTTTGCGAGCTCATCATTAACGTCTTGCTGTGTTCCAAGTCCCAAGGGCGCTCATATAGGAAAGGCCTGAGATTTCGTAGCGAATGATTAAAGGCGAAATTAATACGGATTGTATAACACTTCAACGTACAGAGCTTATTAGGAGTCTGCAAACTTGTACTTTTTTTTGTGTCCTACTTTTCAAACGAAATTTATTGAATCACAGCGCTCAAATAATTTCAATATATGTCTCGATATGGGGGACCGGCTCTGCGGATCGTAATCGATTTTACGGCGGGATTGAGAATCCCAGAGGAGGTCTCTAAGGTCTCTCAAGTTAACGTATATTCGGAAGAAAGAGTTTGCAAGCTTCCGTTACATGTTCTCCTTTTTTTCTAGCTACGTCACTGGTGCCTCCCCGATTTTAAACGGAGAAAAAGTATCTACGCCTATGCGGTGACGTTCGTCCACAGCCATCGACATATATATATATATATATATATATATATATATATATATATATATATATAT
>Ga0157363_1006576_pt1 | contig 10946 bp, 2 predicted proteins | sample AttsexASBM1_FD_111477 | JGI IMG/M metagenome (GOLD analysis project Ga0157363, IMG submission 111477) | Fungus gardens microbial communities from leaf cutter ant in Ribeirão Preto, State of São Paulo, Brazil - Atta sexdens ASBM1 | ecosystem: Host-associated > Fungi > Mycelium > Unclassified ...
AAAAAAAAAAATGAAGAGTTAGTTGAACCAATATTAAAATTAAACTACATTGGTAGAAACGGGTATTAATCAAACGAAATTGTTTACGCGCTCTGGAATTTATGATACATTTATACCTGCAGATCGCGGGACTTTTGTTACAATATTTACATGCCTGTCACGGTGTATCCGATTATGGCGCGGCTAAAGTGCAGGTGGGCTCTTATTGTAAAGTGCTATACGCGTGGCAACTTAAGAACTGACGAACCAGGATCAGACCAAACCTGAAAGATCCTCTTCAAGAATCGGGTATACCTGCCACAGAGCCGTTAATGATCATGGTGTCAGGTCGTATACCTGTCTAGGTCTTGGGACTCGCACGTCACCGTTGTTTTTTCGCTCGGGAGAAACCTCAAACTTCAAACGATTTCTAGGCCTCAGGTTCTTCTTTCGCACTTTATCGGAGAGCGCCTATGATGAAGCGCACAATACGCCTCCGTCTCCGCCAAGTCGCCTTGACTATTATATCCAGCAATAAGAACTATTATATCCACCAACTGGAGAATCCGAGGATTTATTGCTGAATTTACTCCGGAATTCCGGCTGAATTTTACCGGTTTTTCGCGTTTCAAAAAAAAAACACCCTGCAGCGAAGGCATCTTACCTGAGATTCCAAGGTTTCTAGAAGATACGAATTTTTATTAATACAACGAAATTCGTTCAACGCGCGTTGTGTTACTCGATCGTGCAATGTAAATTAATGGATGTGGTTATGTGTTAATAATTGTCATATAGCTATAGTTCTTAACTTTTTTTAATGATCTATAACTAATCTTGGTCATAAATATAAATATGCTGCTATGCATCTTTAATTTGTTCTCTAAAAAAGAATAGTTCGCGTTAATGAAAATTAAAGGAAGAGTAACAAAAATACAAGTATTATTTTTCAATAAAATTGTTTTTAAATTTATTTTTTGTTAAATATATGAAGCATTTGGATCAATTTTGTGCTTTGTACTTATGGTTGTATCAATTATTATTCCTAGAATTTTGTATTTCTTTCTTTATAATTGCGTAATTATTGCGTAACACTTTTTTTTGATCAAGACTTCTTGTAGCTATTTGTGTCTATCGATGTATTTTCAAATTGATCGATGTTTTATTGCGACACGCTGAACAGTCATACAACGCAAAAAAAACATACTTATGTTCCGAGTAATGGTTAACGATCTTCAATTGATTTTGTGGAGCATGAAGGAAGAAGCAGTCCGGATACAGCCGCGTTTGGTACGGGATTGGAATGCTGTTGCGAATTGAATAATTGTTTATGTATCAGTAGAACCTCTTACATCTGTCCTCCGGTACTCGGTTCTCGATTGTTAATTACTCTTTGTTAATTACTCTTTATCTTCTGACTAATGCTCCGATTGATTCTCCGCAGAATTCGAGGAATCTCAGAGACGCCAATGGTGATACACACACAAGCGCATTCATGTTGTTTGAATTCATTCTTTCGCGTTAACCGTATTAACACTAGAACTACTAAAGCAATCAATATAATACTACACTGAAGTTTGGTTAATTAAAATTTTAGTTATAAGTAGACAAATCAAAATTGTCTGATAGAATTTTTTCAAAATTACTCAAATTTATCGTGAAACGTTTTCGGAAATTTTCAGTGATTTTTATTACAATATGTAAATGATTAACTTTATCGATTCAATCAAATATATATATTTTTAAATAGCTGAAAATAAGAAATTAATTATTGATATCACATAATAATTCTAATGCAAAAGGCCATTATTAAATGAATCTCGAGACGTTAAATCTGACGACTGATGTGACGCCTTTCTATATTGTCTTCCAGATTTTAAAAAGATTAAAAAGATTATTTAGCAATCCAAAAATTAAATAATACATTTACGTTAAACTATTGGGTTAGTGATATCGTGTACGCGCACAAGTAGCAATATGTAAACATCATGTCTATGTAGACAGTAAACAACAATTTTTTTTTTCCATTTGACGGAGACGATTACGAAAGGGTGAGCCGCAATAGCGATACGACGATTATTAAATAGTCACACCCTTTCTAACGAATCTCGTAACTAAGTATATCAAAATACTATGTTTTATCTGTAGTAAAGCGATAACGGCTTCCGCTCCTCCCCGATAAAGAAATACTTGAATACCAAGTTATATTCACGTGGTGTTTATAAAAGTGGTGACGGTTCCATAGATTATCGAACATATGACAGGACACTGTTTATCGCGTGCGCCATCGCTCTCTTTTCGCATAACATTCATATACGTCTTTATTTTTGAACTTACGATAATAAAGCCGACAGATTAAATAAAAAGCGTGACATTGTGATAAAGCATTTAAGTATAAATAAGCATTTAGTATAAATAAAAAAAAGTATAGGTACTTATGTTCAAATATTAAAGTTTAATTAAATAACTTTGTAAGAAAGAGAAAATTATATATTTCTAGTTTTTCTATTATTATACGTTTGAATACTTTGCTAAACTTCTAGTAAGATGTTCAGTTTTTCATTAAATTGACGATCAATTAAATTTGTGATATTATTACTTTTCAGCAACTACTTTTGCGATTGCATTTCAAGTTCGATAGTAATCGATGCGCAGTTTATATAGCTAAAACATGTATTTAAAAAATTTTTATAAAAATATTTAAGACATCAAGAAATCAATCGTATTTGGCACTTCTTTGCTTATTTCATTTATTCACAGCTGTGTAATGTAACTTGTTATTGATTATCAGTTTCTATTTGAATTATGGAGTTTCGTCAGTCTTGTTTTATAAGCACAAGAAATAAAGATTTAATTTTTCTCCGGGCGTAATTATAACATTATTAAGCTAGTCTAATTAATTCTGTACATAAATATCGAGAGATTATATAATTTTTATTGCACATAAATGTGTTATGAGACTGTACCATGTTCGCGTAATCATAATGACGAAGTGCCGGAGTCAATCATCACCTATAATTATCATACTATCGCCACTCGTAAATCATTGTATTGTCCTCAAGTCTCCTACTCTCCCTATATTTTTCTCCATTTTCCCGACGACGGTGCGACATCGTCGTCATCGTGTAAATTCTATCCGGCAGCGCGCCTATCCTTATATCTGCCGATTAATATTTTCAAGCTATAATTTACTTTGTTACGCAAGAGAGATTCTTCGTTTCTTCACATTGCAAGATTGTATCTCGAAATAGACACATTCATCAGAACCCAGAAGAATCTTATATTTTAATAAACGGAAAATTATTCTTAAATTTAGCAACAAAAATATGCGAATGAAATTTTTATATATTTCCATAAATTTTCTATTTATGACAATCTAATATTTTAAATTATTCAAATGAATAAATGATGAATAAGTGTGCGCGATAAATAATGTAAGAAATATAATAGGAGTAATAATTAAGGTTTATTTTTTATTGTTACAATAACTTCAAAGAATCGCAACTTCGAAAGAATTTGAATCTTCAATTTTAAAACTCTGAAGTTTAAAGTGCCTTCATAGTTTCGAAGCTTAAAAAAATATGTGTGAATAAAAAAAATGGAAATATATTTGTAAATACTTGTATTTCTTTACAAAAAAAAAACACTTTTGTTACTATTAGCTATATTAAATTAATAATTGTATAATTTTGATTCTGCGATTTTTGAAAAATAAAATATCGAAACTTCGAAATTTTGAAGCTTCGAAACTTTGAAACTTCAATCTTCGAAGATTTTAAATGGCAAAGTTTAAAATCTACAAAGATTCGAAATTCTAATGTTGAAACAAATCAGTTCCAGTAATATTAATCAATTATTTTTAATTTCTATAATTTATTTTAAACCTTATAATATTTATTCAGACAATTTTATCGCTATTTTTATATAAAACACATTTCAAAATGTAAAGTATGTTCTAATATGTTTAATTTTCAGAAAAATGCTCAAAAAATAGTATTTTATTTTGTTATCTCAGTAACGTTCTAGAGATGATCCCCCAACGGAAATGCGTATTTAATGTTCTAGCAATGATCTTGTGTTTAGACATATTTTTCTGTATGCATGTCTTCTCAAACGAATTCTTAATGCACAACGTGTCTCGTGCATTAACGACGGATCTACATATGTAGGTTTTTTTCCGTTCAAAGAAACAACCCAAATCAGCTGCAGTTATCTTTTATCTGAATACTTATCCTTTAAGAGAAATCTCTCGACGTGATCGCGCGCGTAAACATCGCACGCGAGCAGAGCGTGCGAAATGTCGTCTAGCATTTCAAATGGGAAAATTACCCATTAAGATATTATCTATGAGACAACACGAATTTACTTAACTACTCATAATAGAAGTCAAAATTATTTCAAAACATTTATTTTTCTGAAGAAAACATAGATATTCGAATTATGTCGTTTTTAAAATAACAATTGTATAATTTAATTTAAAATTGTATGTAATTTAATGTTTATTAATTTAATTTTTAAAAAATGAACTCCATTAGCCATGAAATCTACAGCAGTGGTTTGTCTAGATAAGAATTAAATCCCCAGTTCTCTCAGAGCGTTGAAACAAGTGGATAAGAATTAAAAAACCCAGGACTGGCCGATATTGGCAATTTGCCGGTTGATATCGTCTGCCGAAGATTTTCCACGAGGGAGATAACGTCCTATAACTGCGATAGCTCGTTTCACATACAAAATCAAACAGCAATCCCGTTCTCGCTTATACGCACGCACGCATGCACGCACGATAGCGCGAGAGCAAATAACATGCACGCACGTTTCGTGCCCGCATGAGTTCTCAAACTCCTTCCGCCGTGACGTTTCCTATTTACTACGTGGCATGAATGAGAGTGAGAGAAAATAAACGGATGAATAAAGAAAGAATGATTTAGAGGGGGGGAGGGAGAGGGAGGGAGGGAGAGAGAGAGAGAGAGAGAGAGAGAGACGGACGGCGGACGGTCACCTCTGTTGATGCGGGCAAGTTAAAAGATCCTGAGACTAGCCTAACTTAGAAAGACGCAGTCCTATGCATCACCCTGGGTTCCCGTCGAGTTGTATGAAGGGGCAACATGGAAACGATCCAACCTATCCTAACGTGCTCCTAGCCCAAGGTCCACCGTCAGTACTTGACGAAAAAAAAAAACAACAACGCGTCCGCGCCTTCCCAGAATCCATTCACGCACGGAGAACATGCACGTTGCGCCCTTCAGTAGAGACGATACAATCTTAGATCGACCGTGCTTTATCTCGCCTGCCGCTTTCCTCTATCTTGCCTGTCGTATTTGAATTAGATTTAAACGCCGTCTCCTCTCAATGTACGTTGATCGGCTAATTAATGCGAGTGAAGGAGTACATGAGATATTATACGCTGGCAATCTTAAAACAATCTCTTTTACAATAATTTTTTTGTGTGTAGTAAGCATCTAAAATACTTCAGATTTTGAATAGAGGTTTCTTGTATATATTAAATAATTAAATATATTAAATAATTAGTAAAGTACTAATAAAAATAAACAACGCATTTTACTTGAGCCTTGGCTGTAAGCTTATAGCACAGGTCTGTAAGGGATGTCTTGAAAACATCCAAAGGACAAGCTGTGTCCTAAAGACATTCTCAGGATCCTCAGATAAAATATATGTTAAATTATCCATAATGTCAAACTATATCCAATTTAATTAAATTTTTTTTAATCATTTCTATAGATCGCCACTGAATCTACTCAATATTTTGTTATAACTTAACTAAAACAAAGTTAAACAATTTAACTAAAGGAAATGTATTAAGACTCAAATTTAGTTTATTATTTACGAAATGCATACGTATGGATTATTTATTTTGAAACTAACAACAAAAATAGATTAATTAACATTTTGACACACATGAAAGTTAAAAATAACAAAATAATATTATACAGGGTGTAACTAAAATAAAGTAATAAACTTTACCTTATTTTAGTTACATTCTGTTTAATATTATTATCTTCTGGATTATTTCCCCAAAACTTAAAAAAAGATTATGAACATATGTCCATAAATCCAATGATATTGAGATATAGCTCAAAATATTGAAGTATTATGTGTGACTCCCATGATCCCCCGATATAAATCTTCTAGATTTTCATTTGTAGAGACACTTAAAATTCTTAGTTTATGAAGTTTCGAATCGCCAATGAAGATCTATTACGCCAACGGATCTTTGATGATCTTGTGACATCATTCGCAATTGCCCCGGGATCTTTGAAAGATTGTGACAGTCCATGATTTGTCAAATCTAAGCGTGTATTGAATCAAACGGGAGACACTTTAAATATTTATTATAATTAAAAATTAAAAATTAATAATATTAAATAATAATAAATATTTACTTTTTCATTTTCCATATTAATAAATATTTTGAACTGTATTGTCAGTAACAATGAATTTGCGTACATATGTTCATATAAACTTTTTTTCATGTGAAGAGCTCGACGCCAAAGTTTGTTACCTTATTTTAATTACATAACTTAAGATTGAGTTGCCATTGCTTTTTTAACTTTAACAGTACATGGGAATTATAAAGCAATCTTAATTTATTATATTTTCTTGAAAAAAGTGATAATAAAATCCGAAGGAAAAATAACAAAATAATAAAATTGTTATAAAAATAAACATTATTTTTAACTATTTTTTAAATTTATTCTTCATTATTGAACATTTACGTTAATTTGTGGAGGTGTTTTAGACTTTTGATCAAGACTGTAACTTTATGATAGTATGTAGCAATATATGTATATAGCATTTTTATTTAGACTTAATTTGCAGAATTAAAAAAAAAATCTCGTGATTACATTTATTTTACGTACATAAGGATTCTAAACGAAAGAAGAGTCAATCGGGCGATGTATAAGAAATTAATTACATCTCGATAAAGCTGACGGGCCCAAAGTTCACGACAAATTAAATGCCTGCCTTTCTATCACTAACCTATATTCTATAACTATCAGTAACCGGCGAAATAAGTTAAAATTTTCTTTCCTTTCGGTAAATGTACGTCACTTTACCTATGGGATCTTATCTGGAATTCCTTTGCGGCAACATTAGAGAGGCCTCCCTGGTTTAATCTAACTAGATTTAAAACCGGGTTTCACCCCAAGCCTATTCCAATTGGACCATCGTTAGTACCAGCTTTCAATCTCGAAAGTCCAGTTTTCCTCCGTGGCTCGGTTTCAACTGATCGTTCGCCGAAAGAAACCGCGCCCTCCATATCAGTATCCTAGAATAGTAGTGTTACATCACATATTACGTAGCGACGGTTGTCTAGCTCTAAATCAACAGTTAAAACCGGTACGATCTCGATAGTCTTGACATTGTACAGGAAAATGTACTTTAGCTTATTAATAGCACAACGGAATCTTAGAATTTCCATTTAAAATTACGATCTTTAAAGTTACACTTTGAATGATGTCGCACTCATTAAATTCTAGTAAAGTATATTTCCTTTAGCTTGGAAATTAATTCCTCAAGAATCTCACGGTATATTAAAAAAATACTTAAATTTGATAAATCAATCGTTAACGTGGAATCTTGTTATTTGTTTGATAATATGAAATGTGTGAAGAATCATCAGGGTGCATCAAATGTTTCTCATCGAGATTCCTGATGGTTTATCGAAAGATATCTCGAGTGGCCCGAGAAGAGAAAAAATCAAAATATTTAAAGGATCTCCGAACGGAGATCCGAGAAACACATGTTCGCAGAGTTTCGTTCATTCTTGCGTAGACTTTTTTTTATATACGTTCCTTGATTTTAAAACATGTGACTACATGAATTGGAGACTGAAATACATTACGTATATTTTAGCGGTCTACAATTTTAATCTTTCGCTGATTAACATGGCGTGGCAATATTATATCGGTCTATGAAGGGAAATGTTAACCATATGCGTTATCTACCGCAAAAGCGCATAGATAATTAAACGATAAATATCAGTGAATGACCTGGACATGAATTTCTACGTAGACTTCCGAAAAGCGTATTTGATTTATACTCTGCTTTATTTTGCATGTTTCTAATATCTAGAATAAAATATATATTTTGATTTTGTATTATTTAAAAGTATATTATCTAATATTTGATAAAATTTTAATTATATATATATATAGTTATATATCTAGTATTGAAGTTATTAAAGCTTAATATATATATTTTAATAATACATCTATAACGATTATCTAATATTAAATAATATACTTTAATAATAAACCTATTACGTTATATTATTCCTTGGCGTATTGTTTAACTAATGATACGTTATGTATCTCTATTATACCAATTTAAGAAAGTGAAATAATCGAATGCAAACTCAGGTTACGGTGTATAGCATAACATATGAGTTTTGTGAATGAAGCCAGCTGCGTTCTACGTGACCGCTATCGGTACGTAGCCGGTTATTTAGGCTTTGAATACCATAAGCATGCAAGCACACACATGCATACACATACGCATTGTTGCCGTCTTAAGAGAATCATGTGGCGCAGCGACGGGCGAAATATACAGCAGAATCAATATCAAATGTATGCAGCTCAAACGTGCGACATGTGCTCTTAAATTATTCTTAAATTCCTCTTGAACAAATATATATACATATATATCTGCCTTCCATGGACAAAAGATGCTAGTAGTTCAAGACGTAGAATTCAAAATGTTTCGATTTCTTTCATATGGATCTTTGAGATACAGATTTAATAATTTCTCTCTCTCTCTCTCTCTCTCTCTCTCATTAGAATTTATCGTTATTTTTAATGCTATGCATTTTATAAGAAATACAGCTGTACACTTAATTTAATTTGAATTTATAAAAACAAAGTAATTGAAAGAATGAATAACTGAGGAAATGACTTATCAAATTTTTTTCTACTAAGAAGAATATTTTTCATTATAAATTAAAAAAATTTACTTGACAATAGCAATATTAAAATACGTATAAATTGATAAGATATTAAGCTAAATAAATAATAAATATATTTATTGCTATTAAATTGAGAGAGATGTAAAAAATGGATTAATAAAGATATCTTCTAAAGCCTTTAAAATTAATAAGGTGTTTAAAACATACATATAATAGATGCTTAAAACCAATTTCTTTGTTAAGTCATCTATATATCTTGTAAAATGAAACAATTTAAAAGGTAATTAGAGAGATAACACTTGATTGCCGGTAATGCTGAGTTGTATTGTTGCTCGACGTGTTCCTCAATGCAACAAGGTTTCGTCACGCAACTCCGCATTCTGTATAACTGTGCGGACTTCGCATGCGGCGCGAACGTCTCCTCGATAGTACAAACGATAACGCTACGATAATAGTAATTAGCGTTCTAGGAAGTGGTTACCCTACAGAACCGGGGAATCAACGATCCTGATTATGCGCGCGAGACTTGCATCACTTACGAGGAGCAGCGAATCTGACAGCGAGTCGCTTTGTAATATAATTAGAATATTTAATTGAAGCGCTGTCGGGTTATAGACATCGAGATCCATGATGTCTTTATTTACGATAAATTTGAATATGTAAAATGAAATTAAATGGAAGTATTTTGATATCGAAGGAACACGAGCCACACAAAAAGCTCGTAGTTTAGCGCAAATATAGCTGTCAATCTTCATACATATGAGAGCGGATCCGTCATATTTAGCGTTAAATACTTTGTAAGTATACGGGCTCAAAGTATCCGGATATCGTGTCTACATACTTGCATCCAAGATACTTAACAACGCCGACCGTGAGTTACAAGCTTAGTGGTTGCACGTGGGTGTGGGATATCGCATTCGCTCCCACACCTACTACTGGTATGGCTCGCCGGAGGAGCGCACCTTTATTGTCTCTCTTTTTCTCTCTCTCTTTTTTTCTCTCATTTTCTTTCTCCCGACATTTTTCTCTTGTGCAATCGCTCTTCTGTCGGGATACTTGGCAATTCGCTGGATCACGAACGGAAAGAAATGCGGTTTCCGAATCGCGCGAGTTACTAGCCAATGAAAGTAGCTGCGATTTATTAGTCAGTTGCAATACAACGTCATAGATACTTAACGTTTACAACGCCTAATTAATTAGCATTTTTATTCAATGAATTATCTCTATATATTTACATGCACATGATTTCGAAATATTTAAAAATTTAGGTAGCTACAGATCAGAAAGCTTTGCTGAAAAATCAAAATAATTATGAAAAGAAATTCGAGCATGACGACCAATGATGCAAAAAGTTTTGATGACATTTTAGCAACGAGTTTTAGCCTACATAATTATTTTAATAGTCCAACAAAATTATTTTCAGATGTATATCTAATTAAATTTTTAAATATGCTAGCAAAATCTTTCTCTTCATGTACCGATATACGCGTGCAATTAAATTTTAAATTTTTTTGAGAAATAGATTTCTCAATATTTTTCGATTACATACATTCTCTTTCCTCGAATTTATCTGAAAATCATTTATATAAAATGGCTATTAATTCATATGCAGTGATCTAATATACTACTTGAAAAGTGTGCTGTGTAGTAAAATTGGAATTTGCAGAGATTTTTCAAGTAGTGTTATGAGTCCTTCTATTTTTTCAAGTAAGAATAATGTAACGTAAAATACTCTTCACATTCAATGGATCATTTATACCTGCACGGTGAGCAGGAAATTGCTCTCTCGCAGCCACTCCTTGCTTCATTCGGATGCTGCCTACTTCGGAGACGTGCTTCATAAAGATTCATCGTACAACTTTTAATCGTACAAAATTTCCTGGTAAACATTCTCCAGAATGCTATACCAATCGCCAAAGAATAATATAAAACGCGTAAATATAAATCTTGAAAAAGATAAAACATAATTCACGTATATATATATATATATATATATATATATATATATATATATATATATATATATATATTTTTTTTATATTTTTTT
>Ga0157363_1006577_pt1 | contig 10945 bp, 9 predicted proteins | sample AttsexASBM1_FD_111477 | JGI IMG/M metagenome (GOLD analysis project Ga0157363, IMG submission 111477) | Fungus gardens microbial communities from leaf cutter ant in Ribeirão Preto, State of São Paulo, Brazil - Atta sexdens ASBM1 | ecosystem: Host-associated > Fungi > Mycelium > Unclassified ...
ATATATATATATATATATATATATCTTATTGAAGGATCTTCCTATTCCAATCCAAATAGTTTAAATTCTCTTAAATGAAATTATTATATCACAATTATTATATCTTCAGTTTCATTTCATAAAAATTAAAGATAGTATCATTTGGATTAAGTAAATAATAGTAAAGAATAGTAAAGAATTAAGTAAATAATAGTAAATAATAGTAAATAATAGTAAAGTATTATTTGAATTTTGATTTTGACAGTAGAATTTAACGTGGTATCACAGTTGTTGATATCAATTCTTTTATACAAATGATACATATCATTAGATTAATATTCATTATTTATTTAATTTGGCATAGTATAAAGAAATGGGATATAACTTTGCGCTAGTTCTTCTAATAGCAAATCTTTTAAAGGAATGGTACAAATGATACATATCATTAAAGTAAATATTATTTACATAATTTGATATCCGAATTACATAGAATTTAATTTAGCGCCAATTTTGTTGATATCAAATCTTTTATACGAATGATACATATCGTTAGAGTTAAGTAAATAATAAGAGACAATATCATTTATGTTTTACTTTTTAATTTCATAGAATTTAACTTAATTAGTTAAGATTGTAGCATTTTTAATTTTTCATTTGATACATTAATTTTTTTCGAAGAGTAATACTTTTTGACATAGAATTAAAATTGCCATTACTTAGGTTGGATTAAGAAGAATTCAATAAAAATATCTTTGAAAAATTAAAACTATTATTATTCTACTAAACAACAAACACAAACACAATTAGTCAGTTCCGCATCCAATTGGCGTTGATAAAATCGGTCCAAATGATTTTTCATGAAAAGCATGCATGCTTATAAAAATTTATACATATGTTATTAAAATTATTAAAATTAATTTACCCAAATCTAATAAATTTTTATGTAAATATTAAATTTTAATCATTTTCAATTTTCAAATTCATTACAGTCAGACATTGGCAAAGAAGCCGTTAGGGTCCCAACAGCCGGCATGGGGAAGGCGAACGACGTGGAGACCGCGGAGAACAAAGAGGCCACGGAGGACGTGGAGGCCGCGGAGGCCGTGGAGAACATAGAAATGTCCAAATTAAGAAAATTAATATTTTTTAATCAATATGTCTAATCGAACAGTTTCTTTATATTTGGTTGTGATTGATTGATTTCCTATGACTTAAGACTCCATGGCCGTCTACGACTTTTATATAGAGGAAGATTCTTAACGCGTGCCCTAAGTAGATTGGCAACCCGACTTACTGATGTGTAGGTTGCGGAAGCACCCTGTTTCTTCTTGTATATAAATATATGTAATATACAGTGTGCTTCCGCAACCTACATATCAGTAAATCGAGTTGCTTGTCTAACCATGGATAGACATGTTTTACTTAATGCAGAATAAGGAAAAATTGGATGACAAGTGGGGTATGAGACAAGGGAAATTAAATTTTACATACTAGTATAGTATAAAATTCAATAATAAGATATAAAATATGTATTTAATGATATAAATGATATTTGACTTAATCAACATAAATGACATTTAAAAAATATAATTACAAATATTTATAATTATATATTTGTAAATATTAAATGTTATTTATATTATTAAATACATATTTTATATAATATTAAATTTTATATTATATCAGAATAAAATTCAATTTCTCTTGTCTTATTCTTCTCTGGACTTGCGATCTAATCATATTATCAGTAAAGGGTTCTCTACATAGAAGTCGTAGGAAACTGATCAATTCTAATCGAACAGTCTCCTTATATTTGATTGATTTTCTATGACTTAAGACTTCGACGACTTCTATGTAGAAGACCCTTAACGCATGCTCCTGCCCATAGGCAGATAGGCAACCTAACTGATGTAGGTAGACATTACCAGAGAGAAACCAAACAAAATGAGGGCTTTCTTCCTGTAAACTGTTTTCCCGCAAACTGTTTTCCGCGCACGACTACTCTCTGAAGAAGTAGATGTTTTCGATCATATATCGTTAAGATTTAATTAATTACTCGCGCTCCTTCATATCAACATATTATAAACAAAACTTGAAACATGAACTAATAAATAATAATTTGCAATTAATTTCCTTTTTCTCTTTTTCGAGCTTCCACTGAATGATTATAACGGACTCTTCTTTATAAGGTAATTTCCCTGACTTTCCAGTTTTCCAGGTCTGTGGCAATTCTGACTGATTATCGATAATTGATATAAATTTGTATACCGCTGAAAATTTGCCATTTAAAATTGAATAAAAGTTTTTAATAGTACCTCGTTAGTGTCCATATCAAATATCATTAAAAGATATATTTACAATATATGTATATTGAGATACAATATATATGTAGTGTAGTATTTATAGTATATATATATATATATATATATAATAGTATATATATATAGTATTGAGAAATTCTTGAACTACCATATCTCTACATACGTAAAAAATTGTCGGATGAAAATAATTGAAACGAGAAAGATAATAAGAGTCAGTGCGTAATTATTGATGCGCTAAAAAATTTTAAAGCATCAAAAAACTGAACACTGACTTATTGCCCTTTCTGTTACATTATGTTTGTAAATATTTCTGGCATTTCATATTAATTTTCATATATTCATTGCGTACATAGTGAAAGGATCAAACATTAAATTTTTATTACTTAAAAATAAAATTATTTAAAAGTAGTTTAGCATAATTTCACATTACGAATAAATTTTTCTAGTCTTTTGCGAAGAGAAACTTACGGACTACGAAGTTGAGCTAATAAAGCTTCATTTTTGCTACATTCAATGTTCCAGGAACTATTCCTTGCCACTTGTTGATGCTCTGTCATAAAACATATTAAATTATATATGTTACGAATCAGCAACGACAATTTCTTACTTATATATAGTTTTATATCATCAAGGGTATTGAATAATACGATTTTCCTCTTCCATCGGAGCATCATTTTCAATTTCTTTTGTGTAACATACTTCGAAGAAAATTCAAATCCGACTTGCATTGTTCCCGAAAATTATGTTCCTTTAATCTTTCATGTACAGATAGAAGTTTCTCTAATAGTTTGAAGGTGTTAAAAGTTGAATAAAAATTCTTATTTCATATTTAAGCAAGTATGGAAAGAAAAAATTATTAATATATAGGAAATAATTTGTATTCTTCAAGCAGAAAATACTTATTTTAGTCTCACTTACGTGTTCCTCTATCTATGCCATTGACGTGACGGATTTCCTAATCTAAACTATCTCACTTCAATTTCCAAAAGTGTACACTAGTTCATCATCAGTCACGGAAAACAGACATATGATCATGCATTAGCGCCACATTTGGATCTTGCACCAAAAATTCCAAAAGGACATTTCCCCCACTCCGTCGCGGAGACGACAACGACGACGTTTCTTAAAAGTTTCAGATTTGTATTTTGTGTCGTAATATTTCTGCTCGTTGAGCACGTTGAGAAAAAAAAATAAAAACACTTTTATTATAAATCTCGATCGGTCGCAATTGATTGAGCACAGAACTTGATCATTTCAGAGATCCCTTATTGAAATCCGGTAATCTCGATCTGGCGCAACTCGCCGGCTCGCGTAAAGTAATCATGACAATGTTGCTGCGCATAGTTTAGCGCCGACATTATAGTGTCTCCAGATGTACGATTCAAAAACACGATAGCATATTATTAATTTTAATAAAAGATTTTAATACTAGATAAAAATAGAAAAATAGATAGAAAATTCAAAACGGTATCTAAACTATATAACAAAAACGATAGACAAATATAGAAAATTTATTCAATATGACATGTAAGTAATTTGAAATTTACCATTAAAAACGATATTTAAACTATGTAATAAAAACAATATAATGTTTATAAGAAACTATACCATAATTTTATCCAGAAATGTCCCTATATGTTAGAATAAGATAGATGTTATGGAAAAATTACCGTATCTTACCTTTGGCAATATAATATGACATTTATAGGTTATTAAATATAATTAATTATTCAATGACCTAAATGAATACTTAATCATATAACAGTAGGATAATTTTTCTATCTTATCTAAATATATAAGGGATATTTTCGGATTAAATTGTATAGATTCGTGTATCATCCTATTCGCTTATTTATATTAAATCAGAAAACGTGACAGAGATTTGTGTATGCAGTATTAATTATTTTATCATTTAAATAAGATAACATACAAAATCATAAAACTTTACAGTTTTGTTACGTATGTTGAAATTTGCGCGAAATAATTGTTTAATCTGAAGAATGTCACTTTATATTGCCAACGATAGGATACAATAATTTTTCTATGACATCTATCTTATTCAAACATATAGGGATTAAATTATATAAGTCCGTACAAACATCCTTTCATTTATTTCTTATTAATCTGATTTAATAGTAATAGGATTATATAAAAAAGCTTGTGATCTCCGATAAGTATTCTATTGTTTATTTAATATAAGATATAAAACGATAGAAATTTATAACTTTTTTTATCTGTCGTGATTTTAATGTCCGATAGATGCGGTAGGTCTTGATAAAAATTATATTGGATTTCTATCAGATTTCTATAAATTTCTATCGTTTTTTATTGGATTTTTTAAGCAGGATTATCAAAGAATTCAAAAAGATCCGATAAATAAATTGACTTAAGATGCGTATATTGCTCACGAGATGGAAGTGCAAGGAATTTATTGAGGATTCCACATATCGAAGACTGTTCAGTGGATGACAATATTCCTAGGGCTTATAGATTAATAAAAATTCATAAAGCTGATAATCCATTGAAAACGATTGTAATGTCTTCGTTAAACAGTCTACTATCTCTCACTTTATTTACATAACATTATTAAAAATAGCATAAATGCTTCAAGCATTAAAAATGGCTTTCATTTGTTTGACATATTAAATGTAAACAATCTAACTATGCTTCTTTTGATGTTGTGTCTCTCTTTACAAATATACCTATTGATTTAGCAATCAATAGCATTAGTACAAGATGGGACCATATTTCTATGAGTACAAAGAAATTCTTCTTTTTAAAGAAGAATTTATTATTGCAGTTAATTTCATATTAAATTCAATCTTTTTTTCATTCAATTAGAAAATTTAAACAAGTATTTGACACTCCAATGAGCATTCATCGTTATCGCTCGAGATTGCAGACATTGTAATGCAAGATTTTGAAGAAGTGGCGATCACGAAATTACAAATACCACCACTATTTTATTTCCGATGTTAATGACATCCTTCTTGACATCTTAATGACATCACTTTCATCGGATATGATCAATAGTACACTTTTAATTCTTTACACACAAGATTACAGTTTACTATGGAAGTTGATGTTAACGACAGAATATGTTTTCTCGATACAACAATTATTATTGACAATTATTATTGACGTAGAATCATTTTTTATATATATCACAAAGCAACATTTTCTAGCAGGTTTCTCAATTTCTATTCGAATCACTCTCTCTGTCATAAAAGAGGCACAATTATTAGTTTTTTAGACAAAATATTTAATTTGTTTCAAACAAATCGTTTTCAACAAAAAAATTTGATCGACGCAATTCACTTTTCTTGAAAATGGTTATTCTCTCTCTTTCATTTTTTCTACAATAGAAAAAAGATTAAAATTTCATACATTGAATAAAAATACTACACATAATTTACAAATTACAGAAAAATATTTTACAATTTCCTATGTACATTTCATCTCAAAAAGTTTTCTACCTATCTTTAACATGTTTCACTGTAAACTAACTTTTATTATCACCAATATCTTAAAAAAATTTTATTAAGAGAGATAAGGATAAGTTGGAATTGCTTTGGAATTAAAATTATATATAAGATCTCATATAATGATTGTGACGTCAGCTATGTTGGCCAAACAAAGAGAAAGTACTATTAGATTGCGTGAACACATTTTGGGTATCAATAAAAAGACAGGTTTTCCATTTATTATATCCAATTATCGCGTTAATTTTAATCATAATTTCAGATGGAATGATGTGAAGAAAGTGAATCTTCTTATAACAAAAGGTTGATATTTGAAATGATTCACATTAAAAGACAGAGATTTAAATAAACAAAATGATACTGAATCATTGCCAGAATCCTACTCACAAATCATACACAAATCTTTCTCAAATCATTATCTTTCTTTTCTCTGTATCCTCCTTCTTTCTACTTATCCTCCTTCTTTAATCTCGCTTCCCACTATTTTCTAACATTAATTTAACTTTCTTTCTCTGAAAGTCTTTTTAAATTTATTTTGTCTAACAACGTTGAAAATAAGAGACATCGATTTTTTTCTATTCGCATTGTCTATTGCATTTTATTCATATTATTTAATTTTTTTTTAACTGAACTCTCAACTGTAATTATGAAAGTAATTATATTTTTCTTTAATTTTAAAGAGTATTTAATTATTAATTGAATAGATAGATTTATATTATACATTTTTAACTTTCACTTATATCAATATTGTATTATCTCATCAGATTATATTTTTCTGTCAATCTTATATCCTACATTATTATATTTATAGCTGTAATGCGTTATATTTCGTTCTGGACACCAACATATAATGATACACCGATATTCTTTTGCTGTACAATTTTACTAACAAGACGAAGATTCTTTAATTATTGATACCAACAGTTAGATGTCTTAACATTGCGATGTATATTTTCATTTGCCATCAATCGTCCGTAATATAAGTTTTTCTGAGAAATTCTAATGTATGTATTTTATGAATGTTCAGTTTAACTAACAAGACGAAGATTTTTCTTAATTTATTGATATCAACAATTATATAGTTATTCAATGCAAAGTATATATTCAATTTTCGATCGACTTTATGTTATGTTTTTTTACCGTTTAGACATATTTTGTAAACATTGATAATGATCGGATCATGATCGAAATGTTTGTTATTGTTAGCCGGCATTATTAAATTTCATAATTAATTTATTAAGACATTTTTTTTATTTATCTATCAATTTTATAGATCAAACTTCTGGTTCATACCCCTTTTTCTTTTAACTTGTTTTTAAATTATTGATTATAAAATTAACCTGTTCTATCCTGCAAAAAAAAATAGGCAAATTTCAAGATAAAATAACTTTGTCAAAAAATCATGATATCAAGATGTTTACAAAAGTATTTTAAAGCTTGAGATTTCTTTTCAGATTGGAAAATAGAGAAGAGTTTAAAAAACAATCCGATATTTCATGAAATTACACAAACAAAAATGAAGATGAATCAAATCTTAAAATTTTATATGAAATTTGTGAGATTGCACGGCGCGAATTAAAGATTGTGCATAAATAATTTATTTTGCTTTATATTTATTTATTTTTATATTTATAGTTTATCTGTATATTCAATGTAATTTAGAATATGTAATTTAGAATATTAATGTATTTTGAATATCTTTTACATATGTACTTCCAAAAAAATTTTGTTTTTATTTTACTTGGTAGTAATAACAATAGTTTAGAAATAAATACAACTTAAGATACTACTGATGAGTATAAACCAAATGATGAAACTCAAAGTACAGAAATTAATGAAACAATAGTAAGCAGAATCGGAAAATTGTATTACTGAAATAAGTAACGTATGTTGTATGAAAAATATGAACAATTCAAATTTAATGTTCCTGGAAATAGTACATGAAACTGAATTGACGGTTGAGCTATCAGAAGGCCCTAAAGGTAACAATAAAAAAAATTTTTTGTGTATTTTGCAATATTTTGCAAAACAAAATTGTGCGTCATTTGGAAAATAAACACAGTAATGAGGATCAAATAAAAGATTTTATGAGTTTATCAAAAGGATGTGCTGAACGTTTGCATAAAATAACAAATATAAGAAGAGAAGGAAATTTTATTTTTAACACAACAAAAGAGTATAATCGTAGAATGATAACTATGAGAAGACCAACAAAAAGTACAAAAAGAATAGTATTAATTTTATTAATTACCCTTATTGTAATGGGTTTATACGCGAAATAATTTAAGATACCATATTCAATGTAATAACAATGATCGAAAAACAAGTTCTTCTTTTAACATTTTACAAAATGCTCGAAGAGTTCTTGGTAGATATCATCCAGAAACAAGTAGAAGAGAAATATTGAATGAGAAATATTGCCGATCTTGTAAGAAGATGAACTAACAAAAGTATTAGATATGATATCGTACAATCATTCTATATGGAAATAGCATGTGCAAAAGTCAAATTTATCATCAGAACATTTATATACGATTTATATACGATCATCTATGTTTTCTTAATAAAATTTCTAGTCGCTTAATACTAGCTTTGAAAAATCGAAATTCTGGAATCGATACTTTAGCTATTCCACAACATTATAAAAAGGTTATTGAGGTAATCAATAATATTGCAGAATGGGAATATAAAACAAATCTGGAGACACCAGGTAGTGTCTCGATACTAAGCTACGCACAGCGACACTGCCGTGGCTATTTTACGTGAGTGGTCGAATTGTATCAAATCGAGATTATCGAATCTCAATAAGAGCTGAATCGATCAAGTGTGCTCAATCGATTGTGACCGGTCGGGATATATAATGAAAGTGTTTCTATTTTTTTTACGTGCTCTACAAGCGGAGATATTATGACGCAAAATACGAATCTGAAACTTTTACATTAAGGAACGCCGTCCTCGTCGTCGTCGCCGCTACGAAGTGGGGGAAATATCCTTTTGGAATTTTTGGCGCAAGAGGCAAATGTAGCGCTGACAATGCATGGTCACATCACACATGTCTGTTTTCTGTGGCTGATAATGAACTAGTGTTTTTGGAATTGAAATGAGATAGTTTATGATAGATTAGGAAATCCGTCACATCGATAGCATAGGGGAACACGTAAGTGAGGCTAAAATAAGTATTTTCTGCTTCTGCAATTACACAAATTCTCTCTCTGTTGTAAAACACATTTTCTGCTTGAATACAAATTATTTCCTATATAATTTTTGTTTTTACATCAGAGAATTTGTCCTGGTTAGATATATTTGTTTACTTTAAAACACAAATTATTTTCTATAAAATACAAATTCTCTGCTTTAAAAACAAATTTTCTACTGTCTAAAAACAAAAATTATATAGAAAATATTAAAAATAGCATTTTTAATTAGAGGCGAAGACAAGTATATGCAGTTGATGATTCTTGTTATTTACTTAAACTCTAATGATATGCAGTTGATGATTCTTGTTATTTATTTAATCTTTAATAATATGTATCATGTATAAAAGATTTGATATCAACAAAATTGACGCCAAATTAAATTCCATATAATTCGGATACCAAATTATATAAATAATATTAACTTTAATGATATATATCATTCCTTTAAAAGATTTGATATCAAGAATTAGCGCAAAGTTAAATCTCATTTCTTTATACCATGCCAAATTAAATAAATAATAAATATTAATCTATTGATATGTATCATTTGTATAAAAGAATTAATATCAACAACTGTGGTGCCAAGTTAAATTCTATTATCAAAATCTACTATCGTAATACTTAAATTGAGCAAAGTAACGCAATTTTGTGATAATTTTGTGATGATGTTTTGTATAATATATATTTTGAAGGACAATTAAATAATCATTACTTTAGTTGAAAGAGAAAATGTCTTTGAATGAATTGTGATAATAATTTCATTTAAGAGGAATTTAAATATTTGGATTGAATAGAAAGATCCTTCAATAAGATATATGTATACTTAAGTTTCATTTCACAAAAATTAAAGATAATACTATTTGGATTAAGTAAATAATAATAAAGATAGTATCACTCGGGTTTTACTTTTGATTTTTATAATAGAATTTAATTTGGCATCACAGTTGTTGATATCAATTGATTCTTTTATACAAATGATACATATCATTAAATTAGTATTCATTATTTATTTAATTTATCATGGTATAATACCTTTAAACACTTAACTAATTCATCTACTCTTGATAATTGTTTAAAAAAGATTGATAAAATTTTAGATGTTGCTTATATGATAGACAAAAACTAAGTGAAAAGATGTTGATGATTTTTTGAAAATCTATGATGTGAATTTTATCCGGAACTGTAAATAAACTGGCAATAGAAATCCATACAAAACTTAACGACTGAAAAAGACAATATTACCTCATACAAGTTATATGAAAGCTTCAAGTAATTATTTAAAAATAAAGATGGAAGAAAATATTGAAATATTATCAAATGAATTTTCATAGACATGGAAATCTTTAGCCGAGGGAACATACCATATATGTAAATATGAAATCGGAATTTTTTAATAGAAAATACACATTTATTGCATGAAAATGATAAAAAATATTTTATTCGAAGTATTGCCCATCGGTAGCTATACATTTTTCCACTTGTTTGACAATTTGTGGATGCCACGCCAAAAAAATTGTTGCTCTTTTGAGCCAAACCAGTCATCTAGCCATTTTCTATATCTTCGTAAGAAGTGAAGCGCTACTGAGCAAGTGCGTGTTCCATTGATGCAAATAAGTGGTAATCGGACGAAGCCAAGTCTGATGAGTAAGTCGCATGCGAAAGTATTTCCCAACCAAATGCCTCAATCGTTTCCTTGACCAGTTTTGCTATGTGTGATGGTGCATTATCATGAAGCAAAATCACTTTGTGTTGCCTTTTTTAATATTCCTGTCGTTTTTCACACAAAGCTCGATTCAAATTGATCATTTGTTGTCGGTAGCGTTCAGTATTAACGATTTCGCCAGGTTTTAGCAGCTCATAATAGATCACACTTTTCTGATCCCACCAAACACGGAGCATTGTCTTCCGTCCACAGCGATTTGGCCTTGCAGTCGATGTTGATGATTCGCCTGGAGTTACCCATGAT
>Ga0157363_1006578_pt1 | contig 10945 bp, 8 predicted proteins | sample AttsexASBM1_FD_111477 | JGI IMG/M metagenome (GOLD analysis project Ga0157363, IMG submission 111477) | Fungus gardens microbial communities from leaf cutter ant in Ribeirão Preto, State of São Paulo, Brazil - Atta sexdens ASBM1 | ecosystem: Host-associated > Fungi > Mycelium > Unclassified ...
ACACACACACACACACACACACACACACACACACACACACACACACACACACACACACACACACACACACACACACACACACACACATTCATCGACGATCTACTCCGTTTTCCAGCAAATTCATTACGGAGTTCCTTGGGAATACTTGAAGATTAACGACGAAGATAGTTGACGGCGGGAACCTACGGCGCGACTATCGCGCATTATTCGTCACCGCGTTTTTCGAACTTTCTCGCCGTTTGTTCTCTCGCGACCAAAAAGAAAAAACCGTCGTGAAGCCGTTCGACTTTTTGGAGTCACTGTACAAGAGGAAAAAAAAAAAAGAGAAAGGAGGAAAAAAGAATGTGCGCGTAGTGAAGTGACGTTGTCCTCGTCGTTCTCATCGTCCTCGTCATCTTCGTCGTCTTCGTCGCCGACGGTTGTGAGGTTGAAAGTAGGCGGAGAGAGCGAGTGCAGCAAGGACGAATCCTTTACCGCGATGACAGGCTTCGCTCTCCGCCTCCTTTCGATCCCACTACCGCCACAGTGTTGGGTTGGCAGGATCATGCTGTTCCCGTTGCTGTTCTCCGTTGCCAACCCGGGTAGGTTTCCATAGGGTTTCGCAAAATTCTAAAACTCGTACGGCGACGAGAAATAAAATTCCACCATGGATAATTACCTAACGCGTTTAACGCGATTTCACGCCTCCTCGTACGAGCTGATCAAATGTGAAACCTTGTGAAGCCTGTAATTTTCACAAGGCAGAGGCTCTCGAACTTTTTCCATTGCTCTATTTTATGTAATTTGACGCGTACAACCTATCATCATTGTTAATCGTCGTAATATTAAAACAGTTAACGCTCTCGCTGACAAACAGCAACGTAGGTGGATTAATTGTTACTTTTTTTTTTTGCCTGATACATCCTTCCCGAGCATTGAATAACGCTGCAGTTTGAGAACCTTTGTCCTAGAGGACATAATAAAATTGTTCAATGTTCAAACTCGTTAATAAATAAAGAATAAGTGGCGAGAGACACAAAGACGATCTTCGTATTATCGCGTCGCGTGCAATTTTACGCGATTATTCTCACATAATTTTTCGATAAATACAAGCTGAACGTTCAAAATGACAACGTGAATGACAAAATAGATTGAGACGTCATGTATAATAACCGATACTTTAATACTTACAATTAAATCTTCAATATTTAATGAGGAAATGACAAAATATAAATTTCTTCGCGATACACGCCAGTCGATATGTCGTTACGATAAATACCGTGATGCAGGATAGCGTGTTATTGCAAATCCGACTGCGAAAACAGAGCAGAACACGTCAAGTAACTCGACTGTCAACGGTTTTACGTTCTAGCTGACATATTTGAGTTGCCGTAATGTAGGTAGCGGAACGAAATTGTCGGTTCTGGAGAATTCGATCGATATGTAATTGGCGATGTACGCGGCGATCGCGTGGTATTTCCTTGGCAAGACAAAAGCAAACGCGCAACAATAGCACACGAGACTGGCGGCGACAACACAGAATATCGAACGGCGATTGCTTCGTAAAGAATGCCCGTGGAACATAAAGCTTCGCGGGAAAACTCGAGAAAAGTTAAACTCATTGTAAGAAAAACGTGCATGCGATTCAAAACAGAATTCAGAAGCTGAACGATCAGAATGGAGATCTTTGTGATAATTTATGTAATAACATCTATTTAAAGAAAAATATTATTTCTTCGTATATTAAAATGATGTCAACTGAGTTACATAATATTACACACGATTACACAGGCTCACGTTATATACCAAAAAATTTTCAAGAATGTGTGATAACATTTTAATTAAATTACGTTCTTTTAAAAATTGTGTGTATGTGTCAATTATAATTTGATTCGGAAAAAGCATTAACTCCTTTTTAATTTTTTAATTACGTTACACCGATCAATTCGGAGAGTCATAAATACGTGGAAAGAACCGTTTTATTTAAATACCTAAAAATGTAACTAAATACAGATTTGAAAATAATTTTGTTGGATATTAAAATAATAATAATAAATTTGTACATAGAATACTCAAATTGATAAAATAGCAAAATTTTCTGCAACGTTACTCGAGTATCTTACATAATTTGATAAATATAACTCTGATAATAACTGTGTATCTATCAATATTTTTAGGTATTTTAATCATTCTTTACGTGTGCCTTTCATAAGTAGTGAGTAATAAATAGAATCCTGTCTACGTTCCATCTGCATTTTTCCACAGGAAAGGAAAAACAAAAATTGAAGGAAGGAGATAGGAAAAAACGAAGAAGGAAAAACGACGGGACACGTAAACGGAAGCACGTGGTATACACGGGCGTTTACGTCGCGGATAATGTCGGGTCGTGGAGAAAACGAATGGTTCCTGGGGATCGAGGATCGCGGTTAGAGGACGCGAACGGAAAAACGAGACGAGGTGAACGTAAACGCGGCCACGTGTCGCCGATAAATCGACCTTATCAATAAGATCGAGCTCTTTGCGCTTTCTCTCTCGTTCAGCGTTTTCCTGTCTCTCCGTTCTCTTCTCCGTTCTGGTCCCGCCTCCCCTTCCCTCCGCCGTCTCGACATCCCGCCGTAGTTATTCATATATTCCGTAAGTTTGGAATACATGAATAACCTACGAGTTTCAGGTATTCGTGCGAATCGTTTTCGATGAAGCTTCAGGTAAGAACCATACCGGCAACGACGGCGTTTAGCGTATCTCGCAGAAAGCGACAGGTGACACGCATCCCGTTACATATCCCCTATCTAGCCTCTTTCCACTTCTTTTAAGTTATCTGAGATATTTCAGCGCGAGTACAGAAAATTATTTTCTCTCGAAAATATAAGCGAATTTTATTCCAGATGTTAACGCTCGAGGTCTAACAAGTTAAATATTTGACAGCCATTCGATCACAGGAGAAGATTCAAAATTGCTATTGAATTATTCGCTTCGCGAATATATATCGGAATTAAATTTCAAAGATGCTGCTCGAAAGCTCATGCAATATATAAGCTCTCGTTTGTCCTCTATTTGAATGCTTATATTTGTATGCTTTGTGTATAAGGATTTTTTTTCCCTCTCTCATATAATAATTCCGTTCTAATTTGATTATCTAGTCGATTATATTATCTTTACGAGTAATCGATGGTGAATTATTTGCCGCGAGATGAAAATATGACGCGCGAGAGAAATTTTTCTTAATTTCCTAATATCATGTGTCACACGTGGTGCCATTATTTGACAGGTGCAAACTTTGCAGTTACAGCTCCGGTAATTTGATAAGTGCGATCGTATTTATGCGATGGTGATATTCATTTTCATAAAACCGAGGGACCGAGATTTATAATACGAGAAAATGAAATAAGATTATGACGTTCCATCTTCATTATCCAAACTCGCTGTGACATAAGTTTGATCGTGAAAATAGAACGAAAATTCGTTATCCGTTATTCCACCATTATTCGTCGAAATAATGTCCCCGTGATCTTCCATATTCCGTCGCCTCGCCAAAATGGGTCACCGATGCATAATTTCGCGCTCTTCACTTTTTTCGCGGTATTACAACATCGACTGGACCAATCCTGACCGATCTCGGTTGTGAACGTGAAAAATCAACGAATCGACGAGTTCTTGCCCACGCTCGTTAGCGATTCGCATACATTGACATAAAAGCGTTTTTATCCGCTTCGTAAATGACGTGTTGCAGCAGTTAGGATCATATTATCGTTAATCGTCCCACGGACGAAAAACGTAACAACCTATTCGGTAATTACAGAATTATACAACACAATTTGAATTGTTCAATGCGCGTTTGCCTAATCATATCATCCTGCAATATTACGTAGTTTCGTTTTTTCAGATTATAACGTTTGTCGAATAAAAAAAAAAAAAATATTTCCTCTGATGACTAATGCGATCGACGCTAATAACATTTTCTCTTGGCTGCACTAGTGCACACCAAGTGCATGTCAAATCCATAATCGTACATAACGTAAAGAGATGTTTTATAATTTAAGTAAAAGAACAATTTAAATCGCAAAATTCTCAACATTTTATTGTACTGTTAAGTAAAAATATATATATTTTACAATGCGAAACATTTGCTTTCATTTCTACACTCAAATTAAGTAAGTGTACAATGGCTTTAATATGCGATTAGTATCCATGTATAGCCAATAGAAGCCATGGTATAGCCAAGAGAAAACGCTATAAATATACAAAAAATAAAAGAGAATTATTAAATATATTCGAGGCATTTTTAAGCGAGTGATAAGAATATATATATATATATACATATATATTATTATTTTCATCTATTTCCTCGAAATATCTTATATGCATGTGACATATTATGCGAGATTCTCGACATGTTACGTAGGTACTAAGCAGCTTGTGATAATGAAAGGTCCTTTCTGTATCGATTCGCAATCAAAGCGATGCTGAGATTTGTACTAATTCCAGACAATTCGCTACCAAACGTGAATTATTAGAAGCCGGATAGTAACGTTGCAATATTACTGGAAAATATTAAAAGCGCTATATTAAGGTTTCGACAAATCATAGCAATTATTCTTTCACGCTATGCGCGCTCGCGATTTTAATTGTTCGAATGGGGGTTCGAGGGAAGTGGGGGAGGACTCTCGTGCACCGAAGTATTTATCTCGAAGCATTATTATTCCCGTCGAACGTGACCGTAACCCGCAATTGTTGCGTCAACTTAACGCAGCCGAGCACCGCGCTCTGCGTATCGTCCGATCGTGTTTTACGATCGCTCGCGTCGACCACGAATTCGACCGATGTGCAATTACGGAATTGCCCTCGTATATCATCGACTGGCCCGCTTCGTGCAAAAGGGCCCTCCACACGTCATTTAACACGCGTATACGCGCGAACGGCCGATGGGCAAGTTTTCCCAACCTGCGGCCCAAACGCGACCCGATGGTTCATGCGTTAATAGTGACGAGTTCTTTGCCATTGTTCAATTTCGCAAAGTAACTCTCATGTTGCCGACATTTCTGCAGAATAGAAACAGAGTAAAATGTGCGAGAGGGAAAATGTGCGACGAGAAATAATATTAATGAATAATATCTAATAAGAGACAGGTAACTTTTGTATATATACCTAACTTAATCTGTTAATTTGAAATTTTACAATCGATGATTAAACTATATTGATTGTATAACCCTCTAAAACTTGTAGGATGAATTATCTTAAGGATTGAAAATAGAGCCACTCGTGTTCAAGATTGACTCAATTTTTACTCTTAAAATGAGATTTTATTCCAAGAATATAGAGAGTAATTGATTAGCGAGAAGAAATAAAATAAGGAATGATATAAATGTATAATTCTAATTATATTCTGGTTCGTAACGCTGAGCAAAATTTTATACAGACTCGAGTAGGTGTAATAGGGAATGAGTTAATCTGTAACATTTCGATAGTCGTTCTCGAGTATCATTGTGATCAGCGGAAAATCGTGGAAATGCGAGAGAGAGAGAGAGAGATCATGGCAAGCTGAGCTTCTCTCTCTCTCCCCCTCCCCTCTCTCTTTCTCTCATACTTGCAACGACTGCAACACAGATCCCAAAAATATCTCGGCGTTAGCTCGCGCACCCACGCCGGGGCTCTCGTTCGAACTCTACGCGCTTTTATTTATAACTCAATGTTAAAAAAAAGTGACAGCACGTCGAGAGTCGCGCATACGTCGTCATCGTCGTCGTCGTCGTTGTCGTCTCTGTCGTTTTACGGGCGTCGCGGAAAAAACGTGGCGCGCGTCCCGTTTGCGTGAGTTATGAAAGTCGGGCTTAACTCCGCGTAAATCGCGACTCGAAATTCGGAATTCACGAATTATCCTTCTCTCTCTCTCTCTCTTTTCCTCTTCGTCATTTCGTTTCTTGTCCCCTCGCGTTACCGATCCTTCCTTCACGCTCGCCAACTCCTCGTCCATGTCGAATCCTTTTTTCCCTCCGCCTTCTCCGTTCTTTCCTTTCAATTTTTCTCGTCCGTACACTCTACGTCCTTCTTTCTCTTCCGCACATTCACCGCTCGATGTTTCTTCCCTCTTCTTTGTTATTCCCTCCCTTTTGCTGCATCTCTCTTTATTTTAGCCCGAGGCGAGCGCCGAGATGATAACGGAAAGTCGAAGGGGTTCGAGGGGGGGGGTGGCATAAGGGGGAGGCAAGGCGAAAAGAGTAAGGAAAAGAGGAGAGGCGATGGAATACGCGAGAGCAAATGAGAGAGAGAGAGAGAGAGAGAGAGAGAGAGAGAATGAAATGAAGAGGAGGACGAAAAAAGTGAAAGAGGAATAGAGAAACATAGAATGAGAGAGGAAGAGAGGAGATGGAGAACAGGGGATGGGAGGCGAGATAGAAAATGAACGCCCGCTCGTACAGAGAGCTCGTCCAACGGGCTCTATTCCTCTCCTTTCTCCTCTCCTCTTCTCTCCTCTCTTCTCCTCTTCTTTCCTCTCTTCTCCTCTCTTCTCCTCTCCTCATCTCGCCTCACCGGATTCTCACGAGTCGTGGTTTCGTAACACGCGTCCCTCCCTCTGTTGAGCATCTTTCTTTCTCTGTCTTTCTTCTCGTCTCTTCTCGCTCGGAAAACACGATACATCGTCCACGCTACGTATATATCGCGTCAGAAATTCCGTATCTTGGCAAAGATGCGGCGCGATGGAAACGTAGAATAAAACCTGACGTTAATGGGGTAATAGAGTTTTCTCGTCATCCACGTTCTCGCGTTAGCGACGACGTGTCTTAAATAAAAGTAATCTTTAAGCGTGAACCTACAGTGATCTATAAGTGGCGACTTGTAATTGCACACTCGATCGCGTAGCTTTCCGGATAAACAGGCACAACAACTTTTAAAATACACGAGCTTGACTCATACTTAAGAAGAGATTTAAAAGTTAAGAATATACATGTTATATAACCGATTAATAAATAAGCGTATATTAGCCACTACAACTGGCTTACACTGCTTGATAGGTGTGTTTATACGCGAGTAATTAGCAAATGATTAATCGTTGATTAATTTGAGATACAACAGGGTGTGCAATCTTCGCTGAAAATGATTGGTCGTAACAACAGTCGAATTCATTATCGTACTTGTGCTGCCTATATTATAGATTTACTAACTAAATGGAAACATCGTAAATTTTAATCTAAACATTTAATCTTGATTATACAATGAAATAATTTATATCTTAATTAAGCGTAAAATATGGCAATATTAATAATATATGAATTTAAACATCTAATCATATTTCATATCCTTGTAAACTCTTATAAATTTTTATAAAAAGTTAACTCTTTCTGAAAACAATCTTATATCTTTGTAATAATTGTTTTCACTACAGTACACCTCAATTCAATGCACGAAATCTTAAACGCAATAACTGAGCCTGATTTTATATTTTCAAAACGCTTCAATTCTGGATTGATTAATATTGTCACTTTGTCTCTTAGTTAATGTCGTGCGCATTTATCAATCAAACAATATGATATATCTTTACCGAAAATATTTATACGATATCGTATTGCCAGTGATTTGTACAAAACTATAAAAGGAACACAGGAGTTTTGAGGCTTCTCCAAACATAAAATTCATATCGCGGGAAATCAGAGAAATACACTCGAAAAATGAGAAGAAGCCTCCAAATGTGATTGTGCACACAATGAATTAATATTTCCACTGTTTATCGAACAGATACAAAATCCGAGACGTGGTTGAGTGAAGCGATGGCCCTTTGGACGAAAAATTTCACCGTTTATTTACTTCGTTTTGCATCTTTCAAATATTAACATTGTCCGATAATCGGAATTAAAATTAATGAAACGATGCAGCGTGAGACTGTTCAAATTTTCTGAATCGAGTACCTATAGGATTAATTTCGATACAATATGTTTAATAATACGATTATAAATACAAAGAGACGCAAGAATTTCGATGAAAAAAGGAGAGAGAGAGAGAGAAGGGGGGGGGGGAATGACAAAAGATCCTCTCCTCATTAATATCTTCATATATAATACGAGATTAATTTTTATGCGAATAGAGATACGTTCTGTATTTTTCTACAGTGGAATTCATTAAAAGTTCCTTGCGACTCAATTCTGGGTCGCGACGCAAAGTTTGGAAACCACTGCTGCAGTTACGCATGCCCGCTTTCAGTCTGCAACCCGATATAGATTATAACATGATTAAATTGATGAACATATCATTTGGTCTAGAATTATAACGTAATTAGTTATCCGTAAAACGGATCACACACGACACACACAATACACATTCTCGATGATCGCATAAATTGTGTACATTGCGTTTCATGGATATCTATTTATGCGGATTACTTCTTCCGATCGTACGTGATTACTTTACTTGATCAATTTAACACCTGAATTGCAACAAAAATACCGATTGCGCGCTGTGTATAAAGCTACACGATTAAAAGTAGATTTTATCGCGCATTATTGGACGGCGACAGATCGATGAGGCAAAGTTTAATAACCAAGGGAATTGTGCACATTCTTCGCCTCGATAAATAACTACCGCGCATAACTTGTCCCGTAACTTATTGATAGGAGAGATTTACGATAATTTTATTTGTATATGAGACACGTTTTATTTGTTTATGAGACACAAACAAACACATGTGACAACATATTCGTGATACGAATACTCGAAATAGTTTCACTATTCAAACTTTAAATCAAACTTTAAGTCAAACTTACTTAAAATTTAGAATTTGTCAGACACATTTTAACGGATTTATAATACATTCATGTGAATATATAAATATATTATAAAAAACAATAACTATAAGAAAGTACAAAAGTATGTGCATGTATACGTATCGCAAAAAGTTATATTATGTCGTAATAAACAAAATTACTCAAGAAAAAAAGAGAGAAAAAGAAAAGAGAAAGAGTAACGAGCGCTCACGAAATAACCGTAATTATGTCGCCTAATAATATCGTGATCATCGATTCAATTTCGTTCGAAATATGACTTGCGTGACGTTGCAAAAGACCGATAATCATCGCGTTTAGAGATCGATAACAGCGCGGCCGGTAATGATCGCTATTAGAGGAGACGACGATGACGACGACAACAACGACGAGTGTCGACTCTCTCGATTCTCAAGCTGGTTCGAATCGATAGTTCAGAACCGGTTCCAAGTTCCCGGTGGCTAATTGATCTTGCAAAGCGCAAGCGATGTTGGACAAATATTAGCATCGGAGGTAATTATCGACGTACGCACATACGTCATACATACATTGCGGAACACGCAGCAAAGATCGAATCTAGTTCAAAGTCGATTCGTAAGAAACTAGAAAAACTTGACAATACGTGGAGCTCTAAGCTTGGAGCTTATTGTATATAAGTATATAATGTCCCAACAAGTATTGTAAAATAAAATAATTTCAATAATAAATAATCACCCAGTTTTAAATTGTTTGGCAATTTCCTCAAACGTTAAATTATTAACCTTTTAATGATTTTAGTATAAATGCGAAACTTTCAGAGAGAAACTAGAAGCAATTTTGATTTAATTAAAATTCCTTTTGTTGTAATTATGCCTTTCAATGACGCTGTGTAATTTAATATCATAAGCCCGAATAGATAACAGACAATAATTAGATAATAGACAAACTATGTTAATAAATAATTAAAATTCAAAAATTCCTTGTAACATATGTATATGTCTTTAATGTTTTATTAATGTTGTCTGTGGTATATTATATCATAGAACTGACGTTTCTATATTTTTTTCACAGCGCTCCGGCGTTGGCGTCTTTTGGACGTGAAAATGAAAAGAACAACTTTATCCTAACATAGAATTCATGCCTTATTGAATATCTTCAAGAACGCACTGCGCCTAGACACGGTCGGCCGTCCATGCCGAATCTCTAGGGAGCTCCGCGATTATTCCGGGCGCAAATTTATTTTTATCAGTCTGGTAGCAGCTTGTTGCCGGCGCTCGGGGCGCCGGCGTTGCCGGATTAGAAGTTTTTCGCGTCAATATTTGCAAGCAAGGCCCCCTGTAGCCAAGATAAGTCGTTAGAGTGATCAATACGTTTATAACGATAGAGAATTGCCGGTAATACGAACCGGACTCTATAATTTCATGTATAGTCTAGACTTCAATGTCACAGGATCATTTAACTATCATTAAGAGATATCAAACTGAAGCCTGGCCAATTTTCTGTGTTTTGTACATCAGCGAGGTAATTATATATATAATTTATGAGGTTCGATAATAGTGAATATATGCGCATTTCAATGATATCGTATCGTTCCCACAAATAATAATAACTAGTTCTATGTTGCTGTTCTCTTTGTAGCTTCAATTAACTCTTAATTAATTCTTGCTAAAGTTTATGAGATACAGATACGCGAGAATAATCTCCGCATTAAATCGTAACAATGAAAATGCAATGATCGGCGCAGATACGTTTTCCTATATCGAAAATTGAACCCGCCGGAATTACCCCGGTTTCAATTCTCGGCGTGCCGAGAACGTCGTCACTCCAACGGAAACTGCTGTCTTCTCGGCACCTTCGCGGTAATATCCGTAAGGAGAATTTACGTTGCGCATGGGAAGAACTGCGAGACAAAAAGAAGACAAAAGAAAAAGAGGAAGAGCAGGGAGCTCCGAAATAGCATTCACTGCGCTACCCACGCCAGGCCAATCGTAAAATTGGCACAACAGGGAAAACTATGGAAAATGTAACAGCCGTAGTGAGAGCTTTACGTGTGTACTACGCGTTGTCATTCAGATTTCCCTCAAGAATATATATACGAAGATGCAACTGTGTAAGATACTGGGACCAAAGCGAACAAGCTGTGGACCTGGCGAAATCGCGCGCCAAATAAATGGCTGCGTTCAGAAGAGGAAACTTAATGTTCCTAGAAGGAACAATCTTGTCCTATTTTCGATTGA
>Ga0157363_1006579_pt1 | contig 10944 bp, 10 predicted proteins | sample AttsexASBM1_FD_111477 | JGI IMG/M metagenome (GOLD analysis project Ga0157363, IMG submission 111477) | Fungus gardens microbial communities from leaf cutter ant in Ribeirão Preto, State of São Paulo, Brazil - Atta sexdens ASBM1 | ecosystem: Host-associated > Fungi > Mycelium > Unclassified ...
ACCACTTACCGCTAAAGCTATCTATAGGAAAACGGCGGAAGCAAAATTGTACACCTAATATTTTGAAATATGAAAACATTTGTTGAAACATTTTCTGAGGAAAAACAACTTCGTTATGGCGAAATGACGATTGATGCTGGAGTACCAAAAATATTATTGAAATTTGAAGTGGTTTGAGTACTGGTATTAAAGTTTGAAGAGTGCTTCTTCATTTCTAAATTTTTAGCTCATAACAGAGTTGACATAATTTGATTTCCAAGAACAGCTATAACAGCGCTACGATTCTTTACAAAATTTCAACCATATGTAAATCTGAATTTCATCAAGTACGAACACTTCGGATTAGCTTTTGTTGAGGTAAGCCTAACTGTTCTTTTTTTTTGCAAGAGCTTGAAAATGGCAGAATGATAAGAAACAATTTTGTTTGCTTCCTTTAACAAGCACGGTGGAAATATTTTCCTCCTTCATCGCCTCCTTTACGGCTAAATTATGTGTGCTGCACAAGAGCTGAATTCGACATTTATGCTGTTTGTACATTTATGCTGTATGCACAGCAGTAGTAATGTTGCTTGCGTTATCATGAACGAATAAAATCGAATATCCAACTTAATTAATAGTACCTTTACTTTTTCTTCAAGAATATTTTTATTGAAAGTCTTCTTATTCCAACCCAAGTAACTTTTTAATTCTCTATCAAAAATTATCTCTCTTCGAAAAAAATTAATATATCAAATGAAAAATTAAAATTCAGATAATACAATCTTAACTAATCAAGTTAAATTCTAATCAAGTTAAATTAAAAAGTAAAACAGAAATGGTACTATTTCTTGTTATTTATCTAATGATGTGTATCATTCGTATAAAAGATTTGATATCAACGAAATTGGCCAAATTAAATTCCTTGTAATTCGAATGCCAAATTAAATAAATAATAACTTTAATGATATGTATCATTCCTATAAAAGATTTCAAGAATTGAGGCCAAGTTAAATCCCATTCCTTCAGACCATGCCAAATTAAATAAATAATAATTATTAATCTAATGATATTTATCATTATCACAAAAGATTTAATATCAATAAGATATGGCATCAAGTTAAATTCTACTATCAAAATAAAAAGTAAAACCAAGTGATATCTTCATTATTTACTTAATCCAAACTATCTTTCATTTTTGCACAATGAAACTTAAATATACGTATATTTTATTGAAGAATCTTCCTATTCCAATCCAAATGGCTTAAATTCCTCTTTACTGGAATTATTATATCACAATTTGTTCAGAGACATTTTCTCTTTCAACTAAAGTAGTGGTTATATAATACATTAATACATTACAATTCATTTAGACATTTTCTCTTCCAACTAAAGTAATGGTTATGTAATTCTCCCCCCCCCCTCCCCTTCAAAACATCATCACAAAATTGCGTTATCTTGACATTTGACGCTGCTAGATTTCAATATAATAACATAGTAATAAAACATAAATGTAATATTTAAAAAAATAAGAAAAATAGAAATGTAATAATTAGAAAATGTAATATTTAGAAAAATAACATAAATAAGAAGTATATTAATAAGAGAAATTAAAATCATATTAAAAAATATGAATTTAAAAAAATTAAGAAAAATAAAAGCATTCACATGTGAAAATTAAAGTATCTAGTGTGTGAATATATGTGATTGAGTTTTAGAGTCATGTAAATTATGAATGCTATTATATTTAAGAAAAATAAATTTAGATTTATAAGACATGCGTTATGAAAGAGAAATAAATAGTAAACTTTATTATTATTTAGCATACTTTAAGTTGTTACATTTACAATATCACTTGAAATATTTATAGTATATAAAAGTAAATTCAAAATTACAATGAAATCAATCATAAAATACTTCACTAGAGGTATTTATTTTATAATATAAAATTTAAAAAATTTATTACAAAAATTTTTGCTTTAATTAGTTATTATAGCTAACATTGGACAATCATAAAATTAATATTACACGCATTTGTTGCATTTCTCACAGACAGATGGTCATCTTTAAATTTTTTTGCCGCATACGTTTCTACACAGAAACATATCCTTTATTTGTCTTTTTTTTATAAGATCGCATCATTCCACAGATTTTTTTAACTAGACTGCTAACTCAATAGAAAGAGATAAATCTGATTCCAAACTGTTTTTGTTCAGTTCACATATGTGTATGTATACGTCTTATCTATGAATATCGCATAAATTTATGTAAATACTAACGTTATTCATGTGATTTATTTATGTGAGAGTGAACACAAATACGACGCTATCTTCGAACATAGAGACGAAGTCAGTAGTCTATTTATAGAAGTTTGTGCACCATTCAGTAAAAGAAAAAAAATTGTTTTCAGTGGGATAAGTTGTTACAGTCTTCCCCCATTGAAGTGTAACAACCTCCCCCAATCTTCCATTTTCAATTTAAAAAATACAGATCGAAAATCAGTGTATATATCGATTCAAATAAAATGTATTATTATAATATAATCAAATGTATATAAAAGAAATAGGTATACAAAAGAATAATTACATAACTATAACTTATACAGAGTGATTCAGAACAATCATTCAAGTGTCCCTGTAAAGATGTATTCCTGAATGTATTTCTGAATTCTAAGACGGTTTTTCCTTTCTTCTTCGAAAATTTTGTCTTAATTTTCAAATCAACAAAAAGAAATAGCGTATTACGAGTCATGTATAGGAAAGGAGCAGCGCTCATGATTAGACGCAAGTAGAGTTCCTAGAGTAATAAGAATTAAAACATAAAACGCCATTGCCAAGTGTCGGATACCAATCGAAAACAGCACAATTCCATCATAGTTGACAGTGGATAGTCCGATTTTGCGTTCGTGTCTTCTACACTATGAAAGTTGCTTACACCAATTCACAAATTCACTACCACATCGAAAGTATCTACAAATGGCGGCGTTTAAAAGGACTCAAACTCTGTCCCTTATAACTTGATTCTAGAGGGCTTATTCTAGACATGAGCGCTTTATGCACGGGACACCGAATGCATTAATTCGTTTATAATAACATATTTCTTCTTACCTTTCAATTCTATCACACTATCTTCACATACTTTAAATAAGCTAATTTCATTAAATTATAAATTAGAATGATGAAATTAAAATGAATATTGAACCTTTTGTGTATCGGATTGTTTTTTAATTGCATTGATAAAATTGTTATAAAAGTGTTAGCTCAGAATCTGAGACGACTTGTGCAAAACAAAATAATAGAATTACAAAAATATAACAATTTGAGAAGCGTGTCCAATATACCATTGAACACTGATTCAATATACATTGAAAATTGAAATATGTCATGTAAATGAACATGAATCTCATAATCATAGTGAGGTGTTACATAATGAAACTAGAAGTAATATTGATAATCCAAATAATTCGATAAATGATATTGATAATTCAAATGATTCAATAAATGATATTGTATCAAGAAAATGAAATATTAATGTTAGATAATCAGGACAATATTAAAAATATCGAAAAGAAAAGAAGTTTCAAATCTTTGTTACATAATTGGGCTGTACTAATAATATTACTCATACTGCACTGCGTGAACTGTTAAAAATTTTTCGTACACACGAATTTTCAAATTTACCAGTACCAAGAACGTTACATATTACGAGTACATCTTCACAAACTGAAATCAAAATTATTTCAGCTGGTACATATGTTTTAGGGTCCGTATTGCATTAGAGGAATATTTTGTAAAATATAATTCCAGATTGAAAAATAAATATATGTATACAATAAATATAAGAATTAATATTGGATTGCCTACATCGAGATCATCGTTATAGTCAATTTTAGAATGTATCTTACAAAGAAGTATTTAAAATTGGTACATATTACGGCTCCAAGAAACCAAATAATTGTAATGACTTTTTAAAAGATTTTGAAAAAATAATAGAATTGAAAAATAATAAAAAAAATAATAAACAATGAAGTTTTTTCTATATGAAAAATCGTACAATATTAAAATTAAACAAATTATATGTGATGCTCCTACAAAGTCTTATATTAAATGTAAAAGACCACAATGATTATTTTAATTGTACAAAATGTACAGTTGAAGATAAATACAGAAACGGATACATTAGTTTTGCAGATATTCGTGCTACAAAGAGAACTAATAATAGTTTCTTAAATGAAACAGATAAAAATTTTTATTTAGATTCTACTATTTTTAAAAAATAATATATTTTATAAAAAGTTAAACAAAAATTACATTTTATAGAAAATATTCCTTTTGGCTATATGCACTTTGTCTTGGAATTATGAGGAAATGTTTCAATTTATGAACGAAAGATGATTTAAGAGATTCATTTAAGACATTCTAAATGTCAAGTATTATCAAACAAGTTAGAAACTGTAATTAAGCTATGCTGATTGAATTTTTGTAGAAAACGGTTGTAGAAAACCTTGTAAAAGATCTTTAGATTATTTAAAACAATGGAAAACAACCGAGTATAGACAGATCCATTATATACAGGTCCTATTTTGCAAGGAATAAATTTCCGAATGATTTATATTATCATTTCCTAACTCTTTATGTTGCTATTAGAATTTTATGAAGATTTGTGCAATAAGTACTTGGATTATGCTGAAAAATTATTGAAACACTATCAAAATTTTTAAAATTCTATATGGAGAATATAATATATCTCATAACGTTCATGATCTGATTCATTTATACGATGATGTTAGAATACATGGCACTTTAGAGCTCATTTAGTGCTTTCAAATATGAAAATTTTTTACAAGAAATTAAAACAATAATTCTTAAAGCTGATAAATCGCTACAGCAATTGCAAAGAAGATATGTAGAGAAAAATATGATTACATGTAATACAGTATCATCAATATGAAGAGAATCCTAAAATATATAAAAGTACTGAAGGAACATTTCAATGGTCTCTTTATTCAGAATTGCACAAATTCTCAATATAAAGTTATTATTTTAGATTATGATATAAAAACAAATGATAATGTGAATTATTGTTGTCTTATAAGAGATACAAGCATTGTAAAAATAGAAAATATTGCATATTGTAATACAAGAAAGCGTCTAATTGCTATTGAAAGAAAATATTTGATTAAAAATGATTTATTCGGTATTCCATCATCTTTAATTGATATTTATGTAGTTAGTGATATATCTGAATTATTTATATATGAGATATAGGATATTAAAAAATGTTAATAATATCATATACAAACAAAATACATCTGTAGTTATACCATTATTGCTTATTGGATAGATAAAAAAAATAATGAATATGTATAAATTATAATAATACAGATATTTTTAATAAAACTGTGTAAAACAATGAGTATGAGTAACAAGAAATATTATATAGTTGAATTTGAAGACGATACTATACCTACAACTTGGTTTATCTGTGACAAAAAATCTGCGGTATATTGGCCAAATTTAAAAACTCAGAAAGAATATGATAAAGCAGTTGAAAACATGAAAGATGTAAAAAAATGACAGTTGCTGTTAAAAAGATCTTTGGAAGTATAGGTAAGTTGAAATTTCTATTAATAAAATTTTTATTTATATAACTTCAAAAAATCATATATTTTTAAGATTAGAAGATTCATTTTCAGATAATTTTACAAATGCAAAAAACAAGTTAAAATTAGCTGAAAAGTTATCAAATTTGATTCTTCAGATGAAGAAATTAACAAAAAAAAAAGAAGGCTTAATGCAGCGAAATGTTATTCTTCAAGTAGTGAAGAAGAAATTGATAAATCTGTCAAAAATAACAATATTGAGAAATATCCTGAAATATCAAAAGAATTGAAACAGCAAAATAAAATATCGAAATAATTTCATATTATAAAAGAAATAGAAAATTGTCAATCAGAAGAAGAGCAATTGGTTAAATTCATAATGCTCGTGCAAAATAGAGAAGACAGTTATTTTTGTGTTCCTTACTCATAAAAATTTGGTGATATCCCGATACTAAATCCAGTAGAGAAATATTTGGTATTTCCTAACTAGTCTAAAATGTTATGTTTGGTAGGAGGAAATGAGTCACTTATTGTTAATTCATTAAGCTTCCTGAAATCTATCACTACTCTAAATTTTTGTTTTCCTGAAGCGTCACTCTTTTTTGGAACGACCAGTAGTGGCGCATTCCTCTGTCTCGCGCTATGATTAATAATATCGTCTTGTAGCATTTTTTTCATTTGTTGATTTACTTCTTCCTTATGTTTTTCCGGCAATCGATAAGATCGTACATTTACGGGTGCATTATTAATCGGTGTGCGTATTAATTTCATGCGTTACCGCTGTTATGTGCATTAATATATCTCCTTCTAAGTGAAAAATATCATTAAACTCCTCACATATTTGCTCGATGGTTTTCTTTTCTTCCTTGTTCGATGAGATACTCGGTTCTTATCTGCTTTTGTACACGCTCGTGCCGCGATAGTGTTAGTGTGCTGCTTTCGCTACCTATCTCTTGCAGTGTATGTACGTTTTCTCGGTCACTCGCCCATAACTCTTCTATTATTACGAGCGGCGTAATTATTTCGACGTTTTTTTCCGCAGTATTTAACATGCTGATTGGGACGTATATTCGTCGGGTGCTACTAGGCAATTCCCGATAAATATTCCTTTAATATCTTCTGCTTTGACTATTCCCACATGGTTATTATCTGTAACTCGCACTATCGTTTCGCGGGGATTCAGCGTTATTTTCCTGTACGAGTGGAATTTCAAAGTTATCTCGTCAATTTGCAAATAGTTTTTCTGATCGCTTCTAATTCTATGCTTTTGTAGAAAATCCATTCCGAAGATTCCTTCATAATTGACAAGGAAATCATCTCTCACGACATGATATTTCTTTATCGCTTAAACGCACCGTGACTCTTATTTTTCCGATTGTCTTTACTTGATGTCAGGCTAGTGAGGGCCATTGGCTTTTCTCACTATAAGTGTCTCGCCTTTTAGGTTTTCTACTTTAATTAAAGTAAGTGTAGTTCCTGTGTATCCAAGTAGTAGATTTATCCGACCCTTCTTTATTTCCTTGATCGGTAGTATTACGAATTTAAGACCGGTATTCGCATATCTCCCGGTCACTGCATAATTTGATGCTCACTAGCGGCTTGTATTTTTTGCGTTCTCCTTTTCTCCTTTTCTTCTTCGCTGTTAGCGTACAAGGATTCTTCGCTCTCGCTTTATCGCTTATTTCGTTTTATCTCAGTGTTTACACACTTCGCGATCTCGAGTACTCGTTTTTTTTATGTCCTACTTTCTTGCAATATGTGCAAAATTTTTCGATGGCATTTATACTTGCTGATTTATCGGCTCGGGGCAATGAAAATCTGTTAGCGTAACGGCCTGACCGACAGTCTCGCCAATAATGGCCTACTTTTGCATTTGCTGCACTCGAATTTTTTGAGTTTTGATTTTGATCATATTTATTGCGATCATTATTATTCGCTGGTGGAGTTCACTCTTTTATGCATTCTTCTGCGCTTGCTGCATTGATAGCTTCTTGCAGGCTTGAATATTTTTGTGATCGTACTACTAGTTTAATATCTTCGCGCAATCCCAGTTCGAAATTCAGTAAAGTTGATCCTGAATTGTTTTCAAAATGATTCGCTTCTATTCTTCTGCTCACTTGTATTTTCTCGTTTCTCGATCAATGACTCGTATAGCTACATAGCTAAAGTATCCACACGTCGTCCATAGGTGAGTACTTTCGCCTGGCTTTTGTTTTAAAGCGTTAAATTCTAATTAGATGTGATGTTCTACGTTTTCCTAAGTAATTGACTTCTATCTCTCGCCTAATTGTTGGAAGTCTGCCACGCTTCTTTGGAAATCTAATAGAATTTTTTCTTTCAATTTCGTGTTTAATATTTCTTCTAAAGGCTAATTTTTCCGCGAAGTTGATCTTTTCTATCGCATAGGTACTAGCGCTTATGAATTCCTGCATCTTCTGACGCGAATGTCCATCTATTTCCGGTATCAAACTCCGTGCATCTTTTAATCTTAAATATCCCACGGGTCGATTTCTTGCTTCCCTGCATTCGTATGTGACGTTTAACGCTCGTGGAGGTACGTTAGTCGAAAGTTTTCGCGATCGTAATTTGCAATTTCCATCCTGCTCATTACAATCCCGTAATTGCTTCCATTATTCTATCTAATATTTCCTCTTGCCTATTTTGAATTGATAATTCGCGCGCGCGTTTTCCTATAGTATCTTTGGGACGATCTATCTCTGCTTCTATTTCTGCGTTCGCGATCTCATCATTTTCGCGCGAGATTGACGGTTGATGCGTCCATATTTCCTGGTATCAAATTAATGCGTGCGTTTACAAATAAATTACTCTGGCATGAAATTAACAAGGGTTCTCGTTGTTCTATCCTATTATTAGCTAGTAAATTGTAATCTAAATCCACGAATGAAAATACATACTCGATAACAATATTCGGATGAGGTTCCGAATCAGATGCGCTATCGTTTGAATATCATGGTTCCAACATACGCGCACGTTGTCTCGCATGGTTTCTTCGACAATCCGCACAGGGTTTACTTGATTAGTTTTAGGACGCCTTTAGTCTTATACAGGTTCACTATATATTCGCGAAGGTTTTGGAGAGGCTACGCCTGTAATTGTTTTCGATTCCGAACATTTATCCGTTTACAATGATTGCAATAAGATTTTTTGAACTTACATTAAAGTGATTAATATTACTTGTCCATATTACTTGTCCATAAAAGATGAATCTTTTGTTGTAAGATGGTTCTCTATCTAAAATTTGATACATCATACATTGACAAAAAGCCAGATAAAAAGGCAATTGAAAACAAGAATTGCAGAGCATTCGTTGGATATTAATAAAAAATCAGGCTCATCAAGTATCATATCCAATCACTGATCATATCTCACTTGATCATAACTTTTGAATAAGGTTAACATTTTAGATAGGGAAAAGATCTTACAACAAAAGATTGACTTCCAGATGATTTTTATAAAGAGATAGAAAAATGGACTTAATTTACAAAGCAACACAGAATCGTTACCAGAAATAAACTCTCCCATTATACAAGCTTTCCCTTTCCTGAATGTTTCCCATCATCTTTTCCCTTTTCTTCCAACTTTCGCACCATTTACATTTGATTTTTTCGTTGCTTGATACTATATCAATTTGAAATAAGTTATCAAGAGACACGGAAATATATCGCAAATTTTATACCTTTGGAGTTCTTAACACTGCTCGTTTTATACACTATTATGCACTGTAATTTCTGATCATCTTTGTTAGTAGTAATATAAGTATGATACGAATCGTGCGACATTTTAATTTGCGTTAAATTCTCTTTAATTTCAATTATTAGTTAAAAATCTGTATTTTTAATTATTTATATCGATGAAGTCGTAATAGCACTTTTTTCTTACTTTTTTACGACAGAAAGAAACCTGAGAGGGACTATGGCGGCCTTTTTCGCATGAACAAGCGAAAGTCACCGTACTAGTGGCACCAACATCAATTTTATAAATTGATACGTAGTGTTGATAAATGGATTTGGTGCTGTATTCACAAACTGTGAATAAAGATAATATTAATTTAATTTACAAAAAAATGTTTCTTTTAATCAGATAAGGATTTTATAGATTTTTGAATACTGAAAACGATGCCGTTTAAATTTCACAAATTAAATTTCACTAGTACGTCAGGTTTCCGAAATAACTGAGTCTTAATGTGCAAAAATGAATCTTTTGATATATTTAAAATGTTGTTATAAAAAAAGATTAATGTCATCTCGAAATTGTAGTCAATGAATATATTGTTCATCTTCTACAAAATGTATTCTTTTCATCTCAATATTTTACTTTTTAGTCACGTTATGAAGGATTCAAGTACAAAGTTTTTCTAAGATAGTAAATTTTCTGCCTTTAACAATGAAATCATTATACTTATAATTTCTAGTTTGTAACTATGGATATACACAATATGATTTATAGATTTCGTGTGGTTTTCATATTTTTTCATATAAAGTATTTTATTTTTCACGCGCGCGCGCGCGCGCATGTGTGTGTGTGTGTGTGTGTGTGTGTGTGTGTGTGTGTGTGTGTGTGTGTCTGTGTGTGTGTGTCACATAAAATGTTTCTAAAATCTATCATATGTAACAAATTAAAAAGCGTCTTTAAGTCGACAGTAGTAAATGTAAAAAATATGTTCCCAAAATTACAGAACGAAATTCGAATAAGTTAGAAAACTCATTTATGATGCACAGATATACGATGCACGCGCCGAGATCCTCTTCAGTTCGGTCATGGAGGGGATATAATTCGAAAATAGAAGGTTGAACTTACATGGACGAGGCCGTTAAAAAGCATAGTCAAAAGTGATCATTTGATTTAGTTCGATCAAGAATATTGCTTTCGTTCCACGACATCGTTCTCGCAATTTTTGATCATATCAATTTTCGTGTTTTCCTCGAAACTGGTGGGATACCTTAAAACTATTTGATCGAACAAGTTTTCCCTATATATATTATTTAATGTCATAATTTGTCGATGAACCATAAATTTAGTAAAATAATTAATTGAAACAATTGTTACTGCATAAATAAATTGAAATTTTTGGGGTCAAAATCGTACTTATATGTACAGTGCCGCCATTTTGTTAATTTTCAACTTTTAATTTATTTTTTAGATTCATCGACGAAGTACTATCATACAAAGAAACTATTTTGCTTCTTGTTTCATACAAAAGGCATTGGATGTTCCACCGATTCAGGATTGCGGCGACGAGATTGCATCAACATTTATTTGTAAACATTACAAAATGAACTACATTGAAATAAAAAAATTTTTACTCTTTAATATATATATGGTATATACATGTATATATATATATA
>Ga0157363_1006580_pt1 | contig 10943 bp, 8 predicted proteins | sample AttsexASBM1_FD_111477 | JGI IMG/M metagenome (GOLD analysis project Ga0157363, IMG submission 111477) | Fungus gardens microbial communities from leaf cutter ant in Ribeirão Preto, State of São Paulo, Brazil - Atta sexdens ASBM1 | ecosystem: Host-associated > Fungi > Mycelium > Unclassified ...
TTATATATTCTAAATGCTTCTGTATTTCTATTATAATTGTAAGAAATTAATTATAACAGTCAGTAAAGGATGTCCTCCAAAGGACGCTCATCATCATAAGGACATCAATCAGTTTTCAAGATGCTTCTCGGAGATTGAACTGTGTTCTGAGGGATTGTTTTTAATAAAGATAGTTTTTTATTTCAATTCTCTTTGTGGCATTATATCTTTGGCTTTTTTTTTGCAAATATACTTTGGACGAAACTATAATTACCGGGATATAGGTGCATCATTATATTGATGATTTCAAATTGTTTAGATGTGAAAATTTGTGATTGCATGCATACAATCACAATTACAGTATTGATCGAAAAATGACTTTTAATAATCATTTTGGAATGACTGAACTATATATACACTGGAGTGGGCATCTCCGTGTGAACCATAGAAAATCGTGACACCAATGATCATTTTAATTTGGCCATTTTAATTTGATCAATATGAGTACAGTCAATGTGAGGCTGCAAACGTTTTGAAGCGTTTTTTAATTGGTCAATTTTAAAATTCTTTCTTCTAATTGGGCCATCACAGCCATTGACCACAGTCTATGAGAACGAATCAGAAGCTTTCAGATGCTCATGCGCATTTATGTTTTTATTCTTTTAGTGAGATATGGCTGCGGTCAAAGTCTCACTACAAATGCTTTGAAGCATTTAGTTGACCAATTAGAAAAAAGAATTTTACAAATTTACCAATCAAAAATTGCTTTAAAGCATTTGTAGCATCACGTTGACCTATGTCAGCAAGATTATCGTGTGGTGTGGGGTTATATTTGAAAAATTACTTTGAAAGATTATAAAATCGCATGACTGTAAAATGTGCAAAGCATCAATATGAAGTGCTGTCTGGGTGTGGGCAGAGAAGTAAAAAGAGCATTTCATTTCATAGGTAAGAATTTTTGTATTAAATGTCAATCAATCAATTCCTGCACATATGTTAATGATATGGAATGGTTAAGGATATGAAAACTGTTATTAACGTTATTTTATTGAATGTATTAATAAAATTGAAGTGACATTATTTTTATTTACATTCGTGTCCATATAAGATTTCCATACATCGATAGTACATCGATCGATACATCGATCGCAGCGCGCGCGCGAACGTTTCTGATTTGCTCAAATATTGTCCCAACTAAAATGGCGGCTGATCAATTGTGACCACGAATTTCTCTCGATGCCCATTCCAATGTATATATAGTTCAGTGTTTTGGAGTCATCTTAACGTTATTTCGATATTATCATGACTTTTTGTTCTGCTTGCTTATTATAATAAGCAATACTAATCTAACCTTACCCGAACCTATTTTCGAGCGTCAATTAACGTCCATAGAAAAGCACCTTAAGCGGTCGAATGCTCGTGACTCGTGATAACTTGGATAACTGTCGACGAGTAAGTGAGATTTCGTGAAGATTCATAGGTTCGGTGACTTGTGATTCGGTAGTTATCGTTGGTTATCGTCTCGGAATTTGAAAGCTGGCAACGGGATTTCACCTTTCGGATCGCGCGACAATACAAATGGTGCGATTGCTACATAATGTATACGCCAGACTGTTGAGATCTTGTGAGAAGGTCTCCTAAAAGAAGCGCCTTTGACGATTCCGTGCGGGCGCGAAACGCGAGGTTCGAGGGTGATTCTTGCCAGAATGGCGGAGAATCAGAGCAACTTATCCAGCCAGACCGGTCAAGGTATGTTGTTGTTACTCTCGTACACATGATGTCGTTTTTCATGTGAATAACTTAACCTAATCTTATCTTCGCGGTGACACAAATCTCGATTCCCGTGGATAAGCGAGGACCACGATTTCGTCGAACGATGCATGATTCTCAAAGTTTCCTTCGTTACTTTCTAATAGAATTCTAACATTGCAGGTTCTGGCAGATCTTTTAATTTTCCGCGAATGGATTTTCGAACAAATAATGACGTTCAAAATGAGATGTCGGGTACGTTCGACATTATGCGATCTTTTTGAGAAAAAGAAGGAAAGAGATAGATAGAGAAAGAAAGAAATTGAAATGTTAGGATGATTTCCTCACTATCCTGCGTTCTGTTGCAGAGAGACGAAGACAGCTGAAACTTAGTTTCCAAACGCAAGGCAATAATTTGTCATTTGCCAATTCTACAAATTCTTTATTGTCAAATTCAACAGGAGCCATGGCGTGTCCACCAATGTGAGATTTTAGCAAGCAAAATAATTCCATAGGTGTTTGTCCTTTCTACATAATAAGACTGACTTTTCCATTCGTGATGATAGATCCTCTCGCCCAAGTCTGCCTTTATCTCTACCTAAGCTGCCAGTAAGATCTCGCAATATGTTACAGCAGCAAGAATTTCTTCCTGATAAGGCAAGGTATGGAATTAGAAACAAAAAGAAGGCATATCATTTGAGATAAATTACAACGGAGCTTATTGTAGAGACAAACTACGAATGTGCCAGTCTATGCAGACTACTGGTAAATTGCAATTATCTTCAGACATAGTGTATGATTTCACAAGCGAGGACCTTCAGGATCTTGGAGAAATAGGAAGAGGAGGATTTGGAACTGTAAATAAAATGATTCATAGGATAAGCAATACCGTTATGGCTGTGAAGGTAAGTAATTAAAATTCTCATTCCTTCCAATTCTACTTAAGCCAGAAACAGAGAAACGTAAGAAAATAATACATAAGCAGTAAGCAAATTGGCTAATTATAGAGAACATGAGCTTAATGCGTTATATTTTTTATTGTGATATTAATCAATTTGCTTATTGCTTACTGCTTTTGAATGTATCAGTTATGCATGTTGCAATTGGATACCAAGTAATCACAGCATTAAAAAAAATAAAAAAAAAAAAAAATTCCTTGGTGAAAAGTGAAAGTCGCTGTGATCGACAGTGGACAATTGTAGCGACAAGTGAACTGCTCCCTTATGTTTTTTTATGTGCTTCTGGCTTCAATTTACAATTGTAATTACAATGATTAGGTATGTGCAAAAGTTTTATATATTTTTTAGCCTTCTGGTATAATTATTTAATATTCAAATAAATTTTTGTTTCTTTTTTTGCATTTTTGAAGAGTTGGCATTGAAGTTTGTGAAACATCATATATCATGATTTAATGAATATATAACGGTAAACTTAAACATCCATGTATAAAATCTTTTTTGTATCTAGTAGGATATTGAAAGTATGCTGTTTTATAAGCTCAAATCAGATGAAACAATTATTGCCAAAAACTATAATTGTTACTTGAATCATTTAGTTGACAAAATCGAATAGAAAAAGCTATTTATAAATAACATGGACAAGGAAATTAGAAGGTTGCTGCACATTTTGCTGCATAACGAGTCTAGGCTGCATACTTTTTGTACTCTGCAAACCATCTTTAACTTAGGCTGGAAAGTTCTCTTGTGTGCGTATTTATTTGACTTGATTACCACTTATTCCAATCGATGTATTTTTTAGTTGCATAACATTTTTGAGATGTAGCTAGAATTAGAAGATAAATTAATGATGTTATTACTTCCAAACCAATGTCTTTTTTTCGCGAAAAAATCTGAACTGTCTGAGAGATGGCAAAAAGTTATAGAAAGTAAGGACATATATTTTTATGGCTATTGTTGCATAAAATTGACAAAAAATTTTTGCACACACTTAATAAATTCTATTTAGAATTTGTAAATTATTTAAATTATATTTTAGAGAATTCGCTCTACTGTGGACGAAAGAGAACAAAAGCAATTGTTAATGGATTTGGAAGTTGTGATGAAATCGAATGAATGCCCGTGTATTGTGCAATTTTATGGCGCTTTATTTAAAGAGGTATATATAGTTCGATGATATCGCACATTAATGATCAAGATAATTATTAGAGTATTTTATTCTTTCATATACAGGGAGATTGTTGGATTTGCATGGAACTTATGGATACATCGTTAGATAAGTTTTACAAGTTCATCTATGAGAGATTAAACGAGAGGATACCAGAATGTATTCTAGGCAAAATCACAGTTGCCACTGTAAAGGCACTGAATTACCTCAAAGAGAAACTAAGAATAATTCACAGGGATGTGAAACCTAGTAATATTTTATTGGATCGTCGAGGTAACATAAAATTGTGCGACTTTGGTATATCTGGCCAGCTTGTGGACTCGATTGCGAGGACTCGTGATGCTGGTTGTAGACCATACATGGCTGTAAGTTTTACAGCGTGTGTAATTAATAATCCTAAAACGAATAGCTTGTGTTAAATTGCTCATGTTTCATAAATATTATAATTATTTAGCCGGAAAGGATAGACCCTCAACGCGCACGTGGCTACGATGTACGGAGCGACGTATGGTCATTAGGTATTACGCTGATGGAAGTTGCTACAGGATACTTTCCATATCCAAAGTGGAACTCTGTCTTTGAACAACTGTATCAAGTAGTTCAAGGTGATCCGCCGCGACTTTCCCCCAATGAGAATGGCAATCACTTCACTATGGATTTTGTGAACTTTGTGAATACATGGTAGAATAACATCATATTTTTCTACCAGTACAGCTATACGTTCCTTTTAGACAATCCTTATGACAATCGTTTGTATTATCTGTTAAGCTTAATTAAAGAGGAGACGCAGCGACCGAAGTACAATAAACTGCTGGAACATCCGTTCATCAGACAAGCCGAGGAAGCGACGATCGATGTCGCGGCGTACATCAGTGGTGTTCTGGACAATATGGCTAATAACGGAGTGACACCGTTCACTACTAATCAACCATAAGAATCGGTAATTAAAGCAGCGAGGTGACTGCAGGGCATGTCACACATCATAATACATCGGTTTTTGCAGTTCTCTTCAAACTTTTACCTTTCGAATACCGTGTATGAACGGTGTTATTGCACTCCGAATGATATCTCGTAGATAGCGGAAACCGATGACTGTTTCAGTCGACATGCGTCGTCGTCTCACTTAGAATTTGTATTCTCGTGGTCATGGAATGACTACGTGTGCGCAATAGAATGACTATTGAGAAGCGCGCTGGCGAGCTGGCGTTTGTTAAATTGAATTACAATCGGTATGCACGTACGTTTTTTCTCCTCGTATTCCATCTCTCTCCTTTTCCTTCTCTTCCTCCGACTCTTAAACATACACGTGCGTGCGCGCGCGTGCGCTCATATACAATACAATCGTAGGTATACATCACATTCTGACAGCGTTTTCTTCGGTTCATGTAATTCGCGCAATAACGCGACTTATTCAATGAAATATTTATATTTATATTAGAATTTCTAGCGGATCATGCATATGCATGTATGTATGCACATATTTATGCGGATATATGTGTATATGAACTTGTATTTGTACCTGTACAGTGGACTGTAATTCGTGGTACAAAAAGAATTGATTTTTTATGTAAAGATAAATTGAAAAAAAATATTACATTTTTATATACAAAACACCTTCTGACTTTATTGTTATTTATTGTTAGTTCTATTTGCGCATGTCTATAAGGATAACATTTACTTTTCTCATCGATTAAATCTACTTAAAATTCTCTTATTAAGGGATCTCTTTGAAAGCCGCTTTTAGGAATTTTTTTGAAAAAATCTATTGGAATTTTATAGATTTTGGTACATATATTGAATTAGCTTTAATATATAAAAAATTTGATTGATATATTCATTATTAAGTTCTAAATTATTAGCGTTCAATGCACTATAAAAAAATGCAGTGTGCATATCTTGACTCTGAATGATCCTGAAAGATATTTTCATTTGTGAATGTTTGTAGAGGACATGAACCTGGGAAAAGGAGAGAAGTGAAAAATAATAAAATGACATTAATCAAAAGTCAAAAGTTAGTTTTTTTTTACGTGCAAATCGATTTTTAAGAGCAACAAAAATTTTGGACTTTCAGAAAATCCGAAGAATTCTTCAAAAAGAAATATTTTACATCTTTTCCAATCTTTACATAAATAATCGCTTTCTTTTTCATTCACGAATTACAGTCCATTCTGTACAAACGCATAACTGTTTCTTGTCTAAAAGTCCTGATTTCCATAATCTTTCATAAGGAACATCGTAGGAGTTGACTCGGCAGACTAGTCGTCAAGATGATATCGGATACATCCGCATTGGTCATTTTTTGAGGATTTTCTTAGGACAGATTTAAATACGAGTATCAAATATTAGGAGTGCTATAATGTAATGGAAATAAATCATCGACACTCGCAGTTCTCTCTTCTCGCTAAACTCCCCTTACTTCGCCAAGTTTTCACGCCTTACTGATTCCTTTTACGACTAATTGTCCCTCTTATCTTGCACGTGGCGGTTCGTCTACCGGCAGATTTTAAAAACTGCGGGTCCAGGTGCAATTTCGCCGTTGTGCGAACGTTAGAGTCTTCGCCAATCGTGTTCTCTTCTTCTGTATCTGATTAAATTTTTCTGTAAAATATTCTGGTGTAATATAAACAATTAGAAAAAAAAATAAGAAAAGACAATATAACAATCAAATGAAATAAACGGCCAAAGATGAGTTAATAACAAAAAAATGTTAAAAACTTATTGATTGTATTTAATGTTGGGTACATTAAAAATTAAGCAGAATTGGTTTTAACTTTAATTAAAATTTTTTTAGTCGTACATGATTTACAAATTTAATTAAATATAATAAAAGATTATAGACGCTTGAGGCTTCCACACTTTCTATACAGAAATTATGTGTTTCGCGGATTATCTCCTTCAAATTCATTCTTAGAATGCCAGTGTTTCGTCAACATTGCAGTTCATTAGGGCGAGGAACAGCCTGATACTGTATATAATAAAAGATTAAATATCACAAAGATAAAAATTACTAGACTCCACGCTTAATTTTAATTACATCCATAAATTACGTCCACAAAAATGTAAATGTCTCACACACACACACACACACACACACAATCTCAGATTCATAAAGTTATAATGATATGATCCATAATGCATCAGTCTTAGATTCATCACATGCATCAGTCTTTGATTGTTCTTGATATTTTCAACTTCATAAACTATAGTCGAATATTCGAAGCTTAATTTTTCATTATGAATTCCATTACTTAATTTAAAAAATAATATCGCAGGACACGATATAATTTTTATATCAGATATATCAATTGAGAATGCAAAGAAGAAAAGATTACAATTCGATAATTTGCTGCTTCGAATCTTTCTTTCGCGACGAAACTTGTTTCACGCGAAGGTGATAGGATAGAGAGGACTGCTTCCTGCAATCCTTGCAAATTGTTATATTTAAACTTATTCTGCTCAAGCTATCTCGTCGCATTTTTCACGCGAGAATGAACCTTCGAAATAAGTAATGACTGTAATCGATAACCCTGGCGATCGTGCACGCGCACCTGCTATACCTGTCGTAGTATCGTTTGTACAGGTAAGAAGATGGCGGTAGAATGGTGCTATGGTGGTTGATGGTGCCAGTGCTCTTCAATGGCAGTCGTTAGTTCGGATAGAACTACCGTGACTAACAATCAATTTGATAAAACGATCTCGGATTCTTGCAAAAGGAAAAAATGAGCTCGCTGACGAACGTCGACATTGAATTGAAGTTAATCGAATAAGAACATTTAATTAGCTTCTGATAATTTATCGCGCGCGCGTGATGATATTAACAAATAGTGTATCATCGTATTTCAAATTTTAAGATAATGCAAGGATCGTGAGCAGTATCAAGTATTTACTTCGAATGGAAATAGATTGAAATAATCTATGAACAATATCTCTCAAACGAGGATTATTTGCCGCTTGAGAATTTTCTTCAATCAGTCAGTGTCGCGAAGTATTTGTGTAAATTCGAATTGGGGGTGAGTTTGGTGAGTATATAGTTTTTATTTTGTCTTTTCAGATTGCTGAAAACATAAGACTGCTATAGAATCCAGTGCGAAAATTACACCACGAAAAAGTGCACGATTGAAATTGAAGTCTAACTTTTTCGGCACACGAAACCTTAATTTCGAAACCTAACATAGAAACTGAGAAGAAGTTTCGGAGAAACATTTTTAAAAACAATATTAAGAGTATATTTCTTAATGACACTTTAAAAAATTGATTTGAATTTTTCAAAATTAAAACAGTAATAGAGAGATAAGGTTATAGAAAACTTTAGTAATATGATCAAAAAAAAACAATTAAAATAATATATTTGGAATGCAAAAGAGTAGAAGAATAAATAGGAAGAATTAGAAAAGAGAAACTCCAAGTAGAATATCATAATAATAATAAAAACGAGAGTTTGTAGATGGATATGAGAGCACTTGAAATATATATATAGAGATAAACATATAATTCTTCTTAATTCTTCCTTTTTATTTTTTTAATACTCTCTTGTGTACCCAAAATATATTAAGTCTTTTTTTTTTAATTACATTACTCAATCTTTCTATAATATCTTGAATTATGTATATCAACGCAATTTTGAAAAATTCAAATCAATTTAAAAAAAATGTTGCTATTAGAAAATATACCTTCAATATTATTTAAAAAATCTATTATCGAAAACAACATAAAGACGAAGTAAGAGGAGAAGTTGGTTTTTCTTTTCTTTTCTATAATCATTTATGCTGAGAGAGACATCGGAGCGTAAGGATTTCATGGTTTTGCAGACGTCATTATCGCCATGAATAGTCGCAGTGTAAATGTCTGCTACTGCTGCTGCTATTCGCCATCGGAATCAATTCTCTTGAATATTTTATGCGCGAGCGCCTCCGCCCTCCCGGAACTCTGGCTTGCGTCCACGTCGGAGTCTATATCTGTAACCTCCGGCGTATTATCCGGTCTTTTAAATTGCCCACTGAAATACGTCCACATCATTTTTATCGCGACCCGCTACATTCTCAGGAGCGACAGGAGTACACCGCAACTGACCCCTCATTTCTTAAGAAGAGACAATTGCGTCATGTATTCTTCGTCTGCATTTCATGCAGTTGTATCGCTTCCTTTGATTTGCAAAATCAACCGCAAGAAAATCCTTCATACATTTCGAATCGAACATTTATATAGAATTGATTTCCAAAAAATAAAAAAAAGTCTAAAAAAGATAGGCGATAGTATTATTGTAAAACGATGGATCACAACGAGAGCATGCATACGCTATATAATCTATTCCTACACATCGTGTCCGCGTTTTTCCTTCGCCCGGTATTCATCGACTTCACGTCATTTCGACTATAATCGGAATGTAATCCAGTGCGAAGAGCGTCATCAAAATGGATCGTCTTGTAATAATGTGTCCGCAATCGATTCGAACGCAGATAGTACTGTATGCTAGTCCCATTATGTCTCTTTTTGCGCGGCGCATAATGTTACGTTGTTGCATGTAATACATCACTTTGCGAGAGCGTGGTGGGCGCGTGCGGACTAAAGCTCTTTAATATAGAGCTTTAGCGCGGGCAGGTAAACGTTAACATGCAACGATGGTAGTGACTCACGGTTTGACGGTCGCGCGTTTGCGAGCATAATACGGGGACTACGGGGAGGGAACTCGGCAGGTGCTTGCTACTGCCGGTTGCTGATACTGGCTGCTACTCCGCTACCACCACCTTCAACGAGGTGGCCAGTCAGCTGGGTAACTCGGCAAGGCAGACGGATGTTTCCAGCAGATTATTGATCGAAACAGATACTTCCACTGACAATAATGTAACCGACAATGGGAAGTCCTCAGCGATGGCGTCCGTACAAATTCTTTTCGGATTCTCTATTTCGGAATCTCTTATTTTCTGAGATTTGTCTCTGCCCAGCAAACGAGAATGGATTGAAATGAATTGAAATGTTCAGATTTTCAGAAATATTGATTTATGAATGTTAAAATGAACGCTTTTCAATCCTGAATACATTTTTATTCATTTATAGGAATTGCAATCTTGGAGCACATCTTGATGTCTTTCAATCTAAAAATAATGTTAGCTTTTTCTGTGCACAATAACATAATTGTGAATACGGTTCAATTCAAAATTTTAAATAGGAAATGCAGTTTTTCCAATTGCATCTAATTGAATCCAATTGAATTCAATTAAATCCAAAAAAAAGTATTCGCTATTTAAAATACGCATTCGGATAGAACAAATTTCAATCCATTTTAATTCATTCTCGTTTGCTGAGTGCGTAAAGATTTGTATGATTTGCTCTAGAATTTAATCCCTTCAGACTTTCACTCTCCTTTCAATTTTAACCGATTTATTTAAACTCATTTCAATTTTAATCGAATTATTTGAATCCACTTATAACAATTATTAATTGAAATATTTAAATAAATAATAGAGTGAATCAATGTAGTACCAGTGATCGGATAGCTGAAATAGATTATAAGCTAATTATGGATGGCTTAATAGATTATAGCCAATACACGGACTCCGGTATAATTGCCCTTCGATCACAATTATCAAATTAGTATGGGAAACATTAATATAAATTGATAATTAATGATAAAAGATAACTAATTGATCTTTATTAAATAATATTTTGTCAAAAATTATAAAAACCGTTTATTACTTTGCAAGGTTACGGACATTGAATCATTTATTTGTGCTGTTCAGCCATTGATACACTGACACACTTTATTATTTATTTAAATATTTCAATTAATTTTATTAATATCTACGGGAAGATCTCGCCATGTTTACATGTTCAAACAATAAATCTTTTTGACTACCTACCTATGATGTGCTACAATTTTTTGAATATTAAACATAAAAAGCACAAAATATAGTTTTTATTAACATTATCGAAACCTTGTTGATTAATGTACAATAATTATATAAATTGATTTTTCATTCATGTTTTGATAATATAGCATTGTTTAATTTTGAGAAAATAGATTACGATGAAGGAACTTTTTCTAAAATTGTAAATAAACTCTAAAAAATAAACTTGCAACAAGATTACTTAAA
>Ga0157363_1006583_pt1 | contig 10942 bp, 9 predicted proteins | sample AttsexASBM1_FD_111477 | JGI IMG/M metagenome (GOLD analysis project Ga0157363, IMG submission 111477) | Fungus gardens microbial communities from leaf cutter ant in Ribeirão Preto, State of São Paulo, Brazil - Atta sexdens ASBM1 | ecosystem: Host-associated > Fungi > Mycelium > Unclassified ...
GAAATACGTATATCCAAAGATCTGGTCACGCAATTGCTCCCTCGTTTCTATCGAAACAATCATTTGCGCGGAAAATAAAAAAAAAGAAAAAAAGAGGAAGAGAAGAGAAAGAAACGAAACGTATTGCCTTCAACAATTCGAGGCTGATTATTCACATATTTCTCTACGGAACTACGTTTAATAATACATCGATCTAAGGAACCTCATGAGATAAAATAAGAGTTTCATCTCTCCAGTTTGATTTATACATCAGATTCTACGGAACAGTGCGACATGCGTTTGTGGAGCGAGCCGAAAGAATCACAATCTCGTCAAAGATCCTCCTCTCCTTCCTCCTCTTCATAGAAATTTGGCATTCGCTTCTAATTTTCTTCTTCCTTTTCTCCAATCGAATCATAATTACGTTGGGGAACGCTTACGAGTTAACCGGTCAAAATAAAGTAAACAGCCAAGAAAAAAAGAAAAATTAAATTTAGCCGAAACGTGAACGCAATATTTCGTGGCGACTTCGTCACTGCAATCGTGTAAATTGGATTATGACATCAGAGAAGTGAGAAATGCGATCTATTTTCGCGCATATCAAAATATAAATTCGAAAAGTGTGAAAAATTTGCACACGCATAGACGTACACAGATGTAACTTTTCAGAATTCACATTTCCGTTAATTTATTTAATTTAAATAATAAGTCCATGATGCATAAAGAATTTATTAATTTTTTATTATTATTCTTTCGACTATAGACTGTCCCTCAATTAAAAGAAAAAGAATTTGATCATAAAATGTTTCATAAAAAATTAAATAAATTAGACATTTCTGTATTTAACAAAAATATGACAATTCGAATAGTGAAAGTATGCAATCTGTACAATTTTGTTACTTCTGATATCATAATCCGGCAAGATTCGTAGCAATCGGGAAAACTTGGAAACAGAATTCGTCTATGAATTTTATTTCCTAAATGAAACGAAGAATCCGATCTCGTTGTTGCGCGCACTTGCTGCTTTAAGATCACTACTACTAAGCGCTGGCGGTAGTAACGCATGAAAATTCGCATCTCTGACAAAAAAAATTTCTGTGTATATATATATATATATATATATATATATACATATATGTGTGTGTGTATATATATATATGTAGAAAGAAAGAGTGCCTCACACAGACATTCATAGACGAGAATCAGCAGCAGTAATGTCTCCTGTATGTATTACATCGTCGTAAAATAGAAATTTGTAGAAATCACTATGTACGGCTAAGTGTCTTAGTTAAGTAGACATCATCTGGCGCGATCGGGGACCGCACGGGCGAGTCAGGGTAGAGTGTAACGAACGTACGGCACCTCAACGTCGTTCCCATCTTCGTCGTTGCAGCACAGCTCAAACACGAGAGCGCGCACATGTGGTTCCAGTTTCTTCTTCGACACCTTCTTCACCACCTCCGACATGAGCAGACCCATACGCTCCTGACATTTGGCCTTTGCCATGAAAAACGAATATAACATGCAGATGCCTTGCGACAACATTGTCACTTCCAAATTGTGACGTTCTTTAAAATAATCGAGGAACTCCTTCAATGTCAACTCGCCTTTTACTTCGAAACGGTCCCACAATGTCCACTCGATGTCATAGTATTTGAGCTTGGGAGCGGCGATCGGTTCGCTAAAACCGAAGAACGGCAGCGCCAGATTCACGAAGCCGTTCTTGTATAGCGACAAGTCGCGCACGCCGCGAGTCAACTTGTAAAGTTCCAGACAGACGAGACCGGCTACCACTGAGGTGGTAGTGGCGATCGCCGGGATGATTTTACCAGCAATCAATTTACTCTTGTGCCGATCCGCCGGTGAGATTTTATAATTGGTAGCACGCAAGTTTGATGCCGCAACAATGAAGTCTATGTGGAAGTTGGTATCATCGTCCTTTTCGAATTCCTGTGGATAAATCGCCAGGCCGTTTAGATCGTTCATCTTCGGCAATTCTTCCTGCAGTTGCGACAGTCGTTCATGATCAATATTACCGCTGCCGTTAGATACTTGCACCTGAAAACATAGATCTTTTATTTAATTTTCTCTCTCTTGATATTGTAAAATTATAATAATTCTAAATTTATTTGAAATATTTTTTAATATAAATATCTTTTGAGACTTTCAAGATCTTTTTAGATTCTTCTAGATTTTATTATCATTAATTTTTTACAGTTCTAAGATTTTCAATTTTTGATTTTAAATAACTCAATTTAAAATTTCCACCGATTGTTTATTAATTTATTTCTTACCTGTGAATCCGTTTCGGCTATCTTTACGCCGGATTTGGGTGTGAAATCTGGTACCTTAACTGAGTTAAGGTACCTGGCGATTATTTCTCTATCACGAGTTGTAGATAATCCATACACTTTGGCCTTGAGATTAGCAGCGGCAACGATGTAATCCATGTGCAGGATGTCATTGACATCAAAAATTAACGGTTCAGGACATCGTTTCGGACCGGACCAGAAGGGCTGACCACTCGAAGTCACTTGATCCGGTGGAAAATTAAATAATAGCTGGCGGATTTGATTGCTGTATTGCTCTTGCCAATGACAACGAGCCCATGCCACGCAATCTGTGAAGGTGGACGGTCTCTCGTCAATCAATGCAGTTTTGACGGATTCCAATACTTCGAGAGGTTGCACCCCAGGCAGCTTAAGCGTTCGATCGACGAACTGTGAATCGGAAATGTACTGCGCTGCATTTTCCGCTGACTGACGGAACAGGCCTTCAAAGTTGTCGCGGGCCCATTGTAGAGTATGTTCGATGGCATTAGGGAAGTTTTTGAGCGTACAAATAGGAATGCTCTTTTCCGGTGGGTCCTGCGATGAACTGTATGATTCAGTGAGGAATGGCACTACTACTTGGGTATTGCCCTTAGTGCCGAGCGTACCAGATTCCAATAGGGGTTTATGGTAATATACGCAACGACGATCCATATAAATACGGGCACTCACGTTATCGAGTGCATTTGCCACACCATCCAGCACTTCGAAGAAATCGTCGTTGTAGATTTTCTCTGTTTCCGGGCATACCCGATTCTCGTGTGCGACTACATTCATATTGGGATTCATGCGTTTGATTACCCTAGCCGCGGTCGCCGACTTAGATTGTTGTACGTCAGATGGTCTAAATAGAAACTGCCGATTTAAGTTGGATTTCTCGATCAAGTCCATGTCTGTTACCGTGACACAACCATTTTCCGCGCCAACGCCGATCATCGCAAAGTTCTTCAATAATTCACAACCGATTGCGCCGGCACCGACCACAAAGTATTTCAAGCTGCCGATCTTGGACTGGAATTTCTTGCCGAAAACAGCCACCTTGATGAAAGATTGAATCAATGATCATGTGAGCAATGAAATTATTTTATATTTTTATTTACAGATTTAAAAAGTATGATTATCGAATTATATTATTACAAATAAACAATACTATCTAATTTTTTCTAAATTTTCCAAAATTTTTTTGAGAAGAGAAAATTTCAATCAATTATTGATCTATATTGTACCTGAGAATCATAACGAGATCCCGTGGGACAGCAATCTTCCTCGGTAAGCTCTGAATGGTCAACGGGCAAACATTCGATGGCATCGAAGTACATCCATTGATAGATGGGATGAAATTTGCCGGAACAGGCTTTCATTACCTCCTGGGCAACAATCCCACCGATCGTAGCATTCATGGGGTTCAAATCGCCAGCAGACACCTTAGCAAACGTGCGTAACAATTCGCCATTAATTTCGATATCAAAACCGTAGCTGGCCTTGCTTTGTTCAGTGATGGCAATGAACTCGTCAGCATCTGACTGATTCCATGGTCGCGGCAATGTGCCTCTATCAGCCATATATTGATGTAGTGCCAGGAAGGCCAGATGTAACTGTTCCGGATAATCGAATTTGCCAAAATCCGTGACGAGAAACTCGGGTTTCTTCAGAGCAGTTTGCAAGGGCGTAAAGTGCAAAGTTTTTGGCATCTTCACCTGCGTCACAATACCACTGCGCACGTACTCAGAGAACCTAGAAATATTTAATGTTTGATTAGATTAACCGAATAAGTCTCATCAAAATACAGATACTCTTACACTAATTAAGTATATTATCGTATTAACTCTTTTGATCAAAATAATGGAGAATTAAACAGTAAAAATTAGCTGATCAAAGTCTATATATATTCCATGCACTAATTATATATAATAGAAAATTGGTGAAATTGTTGAAATAAGTTTTCACACATAATCCCAGTGAACTAGTTTTCACACATGATATAGCTTATAATGTATAAATTAAACAAAAGATGTCATAGACACAAGGCTTAATAATGAATAAATCTTGCTATATATCAAAGATGTAAAATTGTACTCATAAAGTACTTTTGATACAACATAGTTCGAACACTATCCATTATTAAGCCTTGTGTCTATAGCATCTTTTGTTCATCACATTATATGTATCACATTATATGTATCTACATTATGTTATATATATCTACATTATATGTAAAACTAACTTATTATTTCACAGGACTCAACTTTTCCACATAATTAATGTGGAATCTTTTTAAGTCCTAGGAAAATGCTTATAAGATGCCTGTATACTTCACCTAGAAGTATCGCCAATGCTGAAAGTATATGGTCCTAGCACTTTGATCTTAATCGGCTCACATCCATTTAATTCGGTCATGCCCTGCACTTCAGAGAAAGTTACATAGTCACCGTCTTCCATACCATGGCGAGTATCATCCAGGCACGTGACAACGCCTTCACTATCACGGGAGATGCTGGCGACCATCGCGCTCACTGGCGATTCGCCGTTTGTGTCCACCACTGTGAATGTCTCACCGAAATCGCAGAATACTTGCGAGAAGAGGCCACGGGTATCGGCAAGTATTAGGGCAATGTCGTTGGCGCGAGTAATCTGTGAGATGCGTAGCTGCTCGGCTAGTGGTGTTTCCGTCAACACCACAACCTTGAACTGTTGGATGTACGCCTCGTTCAGCGGACCAGAGTAGTGACGAGTAGGCACGTAATTGTTTAGCTCTGACAGGCGTTGACAACATGCTGCCGCACGATTCTTACCTATTGAAAAAATTTTTATTTAAAAATTTAATTTAAAAGTATTAATTCTACAATATTATATGGACTATTATTAATTGTTAAATTAAAATAATTAAAAAGTTACAATAGTAGCCTTATTAATTTCGATATTAACAAGTCAACATCTAATAAATGATAAATTTAGATCGCTACTTAATAAATAATACTTTTTAATTATAATTCAATATCTTTTGTTATAAAAATTTTTACATCCATGCATAGATTATAATGATATAAAGAAAAATTTTAGAAAAATTAATTCTAATTATGTAAATTAAATTAATTAAATATATTAATATTATACTTATAATATTTTTTCATGTATTTAATTTCATGTATTTAATAATATAACGTCCAAAAACTCTTTCTCGTACATTCTAATGGTTTTTTTAGAATTCAACATAGCTTTAAAACAAAGAGTATAGTATTTAAGTTGCTTAAGCAATATTCTGCAAGACAACCTATTCATGATGACTTGCATAAGAACTAATAGCATATAATTTATATTTTTTATATAATTTTTAAAAATGTATAAAAAAAATAGTAACAGTGTAATATGGTGCAACAGAATTATAATTTGCTTGATAATAGCAGCTATGCCTTATCTCAATTTAAATCTTATCATTGTATAGATTAGAATTGCACAAGTTTATCGCGAAGAACTAAAGCCGAATTTGTGATAAATAAAAAAACTCCATTTTCTTTTCTTTTTTCTTGCAAATAAAACCTATTAATTTATAATTCATATCAATTTATAATTCGTTCATTTTTTTATTGAATTTTATTTTTAACGTAAAAAAAGAAAAGTGCAATTAAAACAAATGTCTATTTTTTTATTCCTGTATTAGAGAACTTTCTCGTTCTCATCAAATACCAAATATGTATCTATTTCACTTTAAGTTCCAAAAGTACATTAATTCAATTATAGAAAACAGAAAACCTCTAGTATATCTTCGTAGAGAAAACACTATATATATTTTTATACATATCTACTCCTTTTGAAACATAATACCATATTTTTTCTTCTCAGTAGACTTCTCGCTTTTCCAAGGTTTGTTTTCTAGCTGAACCAGTGTATACTTTTGAAACTTAAAATAAAATAAATATACATATATGTATTTGTTATTTGATTAAAGTGAGAAAGCAAGTTCTAATACAAATCTAGTACAGGAGAATAAAAATAAGTTCCACAATTTACATAAACTGTCCAAAAAATTACGAAAAATAACATGTGTTACATTATGCCCTTGAATTTAAATCTGTATTTTCCTGGTTATATCTTTTAATTTAAATCTGTTTTTCACTGTTATATAAATAAAAAAACGCGCGCGCTTTTCTTGACCTTTGACGCGTCTCACGTGTTTCCGACCGGCATTGTTCGGCACGCGTACGTTTCCTCACCTACGTCTGCCTCGGTAAGATAAAACTGTGAGCCTAGATCAGCCAATTTGCACACGGCGTAATCATGGAGCGTGACAGATTTGACACCGCCGAGGATGACGTTCTTAGCAATCTCGACGCCAAGTCCACCGAGGCCGGAGATGAGCACGTCCGAGGACGCCATGCGGCGCATGGCGTCGTGTCCAAGGACATAGAGTTGTCTAGAGTATAAACCTTCGTCGATTTCAGCGGGCGCCCGGCCGGTAGTACCGCCACTGCCGCTGCTGGAACTCGTGGAGCCGTTCTTCGCCATGTCTACGTCCATCTCCGCCACGTTCGTCGTCGTCAGCTCGTCGTCGGCTCCTCCCGTCGTGCTGGCAGCACCAACGCGTCGCTTCTTGGCTGGGGGATCAACGGAGCTGTCCGCCACCTCAGCACTAGACATCGGAGGACTTGACGGACGTGTTCACGGGGACGTCGGATTATGTGCCGTCGATTTTTTCCCCTGATTGTGCCTTCACTCTTTCCCTCTCTCTTTCTCTTTCTCTCTCTCTCTTTCTCTCACCCTTCCCTCTTTTCGCTCCCTCACTCTACCTCTCACACTCTTTCTCTTTCTCTTTCTCTCCTCACGCTACTTTCGACTTCGCGACTGCCACCCGCCGCACACACGGCTCGCCGAATCTCGAATGCACCTCGGCGACGACACCAGCACGTTAGACAGGTACCTAGCTACAGACGCGCACGACCAACCTCACACTGCCATCATCAGTACCGTCGCACACGTCGCCCCCACCACTCTCCTCCTCTTCTCTCCACTCCACTTCCTTGCTCCTTCCTGTTCGACCGCCACTGCCGCGCCGCAGTTTTGTAAACTCGTAAATACCTTCCAACCCTCGTGCCTATCCCGGAGTCTGTGACTGTCTGCGACTTCGCGTTCGTTCGTAGATTACCGTCAATGCCTTTATCTCTTGGCCGAGAATGTCGACTGACGTCGACTGACGCGAAAAGCCTCGAACCGCGCTCACACACACCGTTCCACTTGATCTAACGATGACTGACGCGACGCTGCCGTCTACCTACCCGCTGCCGCCGCGTTCCACCGCGTTCCTTGCCCAACCCCCTCGCGCGCTCTCATTCGCTGTTGCTACACGGATTCGTCGATTCGCTCTCTGTCCTCTGAAGTTGTCGCTTGTGCCGCGATCGACTCCAATTGGACGCTTCACGAATAAGGAGAATTCTAGAATCGGCGCGCGCGCGCGTGCACCGATGATTTCATTTAGGGTCAACGCGATGTTGTAAACGCTTTGAAGCGTTTTTTAATTGGTCAGTTTGTAAAATTCTTTCTTCTAATTGGTCCATCAAACACTTCAAAGCATTTGTAGTGAGACTTTGATCACAGCCCTAATATAATGTATATCGTCCGTGTGTTTTGTGATTTTTATTAAATCTGACATTTGTGAATTTCTTTGATTTTACTCCAAGTATAATACTCGAATTAAATTTGAGAAACTGTCTGTAAGTAATGAGAAATAGGAAGATAAATTTGAGAAATGCAAATATAGTCGCTGTTTTTTCTAGAATGTAAGAACAATTGATCTTATCCGAATCGAGATTACGTGCGTCAGTTGAAAGAAAGTCTTCGTATTCACTTGAGTGAACGATCCCACAATGTATTGATTTTATTTAAAACTCTTTTCTTTTTTGTTAAAATATAAATGTAAGTTTTTAACTTCGAGATGGAGAACAGAGGTGATTTTGATCAAACTTCAATGAACTTAACTCGACCAGTAAAATTACTTAAGATAAATCCTCTAATATACAGTTTATTGTTTTTAATATTTTTTGGATACATTAAACGTAACTAAATAATTGATAATTTTTGTCCGTATTACTTAGTAAAATAGTGCTGATTAAATTAATTAGGATTTGATTGAAGTCTATCTCTCTAATGTCTATCAGTTTAATCAGTTTCTATCAGTTTAAATAACTTTAATCTTAGTTTAATTTACTATTTATCTTTTCTAATTTTTGGAACTGAAAAAAATAAAAAGTAAAATAAACCGAGATTAAAGTCAATCTACATTGGTAGAAATGAACAAATGTGACGCGGATTTCGAAATGTTGGCGCTTTATGTTGGCGACGCGCGAGAGCCAATTACAGCGCGAGTTCGCGATGACGCAGTCACGTGATGCACGTCGTGGCGCAGCGAGGGATCGAGATGCTCGAGAAGCGCGCAGCCAATCGGAGCGCGTTTCTCGCGATGACGTGTCTGAATATTCCAACTGCGAGCCAGAGCAGTTTAAAAGTGTTTGCGAAGGAAAACAAAATGCGCGGTTTTATATCACGCGCGGGCTTTGCATTCTCTCAATTAGTCGCCAAATATCCGTTAATCGCAAACTTTAGGAACGGCAATAAACCAAAATGACGACTCGGGATTTCTATTTCTATAATATAAGAGTTCGCGAGGAACGATTCTTATTATTGAATAAGAATTGACGTGAAAAAACGGTTAACACGCCATTTTTTTGCACCAATACGCATTCGCTATGTTAAAGGATTTAGAGCTTTGAATAAAGGAAATATAATTATAATATAATTATGTTAATTAAAAATACAGGTATCGTAAATATTATATCTTAAATGTTAATCTAAAATGTTAATTTAAAATACAGATATTTAAAATTGTTAAAGATATTTATGAATTCTGAAAGAAGATATAAAGGAAAGGGACGTACGGATCTACATATACGCAAAAACTTTCTTTCAATCCGCTTTAATTCAATCGTCAATCCTTTTACACAATTTTACTATATTTTATTCTGTACAACTCTCGTCAGTTTTTTTTTTAGACATCCTCGACGGAGACGATTTACAAACTAACAGAAAGATTTTATCTGTCGTGTGTGTAGAAGTGTATTTTACAGTTACAATTATGAGTAATCATATATGATTGGTGTGTAAATAAACGTCACTCGATGTTTCTCACAACAAAAAAGAGCGAGGCTGTCTTTCTTTTTTTTTGCATGTAGCATTCCCTCAAGATGAAGCAACATCATCATTTCGTCCCCTCGTCGAAAAATTCTCAAAATCGATCGTCGTCGTCGACGGGAACCGGACTGCCGAATGCCCGGTGCTCATCCTGGATTCTTCCCTCGACGTTCCTCCTATCCTTCTCTGTACTGGCTCGCGACTTGCTGCGATTCCGTGGTTCCGGTTCCGACGTCGCAAAAGATGAAGGCGAGTGTGATATCGGCGGAAAGGGGACGGTGGGAGCGACCGAGTCCGCAGAGTCGGGGGCGGAATTGCCGCCTTCCTCAAGAGAGCCACTCAGGATCGAATCAGGCGATCCGTTAGATTGTTCGGCATGCATTTCTATAGCGACATTAGTAGCGGTCGCAGCGGTAGAGGTGGTGGTTGTAGTGGTGATGCTGTCCGTAGCGGGCAATTCGTTCGACCTCGACCTCGACCTCGACGGCGGAGGCTTGCTCTCCTCAGGGACCGTCGAGGTGCGTCGCAAGGTCGTCCTTTGACCTTGACTGTCACCGCGTGTGTCTTTGGTTAGTTTAGCTGGCTTTGTCCGGGTTTGGGGCGTACGGGTGGCAAGCGTCAAACGTGATATCTCAGAGAATGATATCCAGACAATACAAAATTCAAAATCGGGATATGAGATGTCTTAAAAGATGTCTTTAAAATTTCTCACATTTGAATAAAGAATCTTTGCGAGAACTGTCTAAAAGATTTTATTATTCCAATTTTAAATTGGGTTGCTTGGAACAGGATGTTCTCGGCGAGATAAAACTCAGAAAACTCTTGTCTCAGATCTTTAAGATTGAAATGTAAATAGTTTACATTATATATAATCGGATTCAGAATTTTTTCGAGATTAATTATAAAATTTTTTAAATTTCAGAATCGTTTGTAAACATTAAAAATCTGCAAAACACATTTGTTTAATATAAAAGCCAGACAAAAACAATGAGAAATATATTTTACTTACAATTATAAACGAAGATTTTTTTTTCTGTCATTTTTTAAATTAGAACAGTTCAGATTCCATATCAATCAATGCATCTCGAAATAATAATTAGATGCAGAACTTTCTTTTGGAAAAAACATTTCCAAAATTTTTCATCGCAGATATAGAGATTCACGTTTGCTAAGTATCACGTTTGATGCAATTCGATACTATCATTCAATATAAGCTCCTTATTACAAGCTTGAAGTACATTTACATTCACTCAGTCACACAAGAAATATATCTCTAGAAAATATTTCTTTTAAAGTTAAAAAATAAAAAAGAAATAAATTATATATATATATGTATATAATTTATTTCTTTTTCTTGAAATAAACTATAATGATATATAAAAATATAATATAACAATAAAATCAGAGACAAATAAATAGTTACGTAAATTTTTTGTAAAAAAAGGATTATACTA
>Ga0157363_1006584_pt1 | contig 10941 bp, 9 predicted proteins | sample AttsexASBM1_FD_111477 | JGI IMG/M metagenome (GOLD analysis project Ga0157363, IMG submission 111477) | Fungus gardens microbial communities from leaf cutter ant in Ribeirão Preto, State of São Paulo, Brazil - Atta sexdens ASBM1 | ecosystem: Host-associated > Fungi > Mycelium > Unclassified ...
AAATATTAATAATATAAAACAATAATTTTATATAAAAATCATATATAATAAATAAAAAAATTGTATGAGAAAATATATATATATATATATATATATATATATATATATATATCGATATTTTTTATAAAAAAAATTAAGATTAAAATCTTTAACAAAAATTACTTATAAGATTACTATAGTACTTTAATATTCTATCTAGAACTTATCTTTCAGACTACAAGTCAACCAAGAATTTATACATAAAATTATACGTGCCGATGTTTCGTTCAACTAATTCTATGTTTTCTAATGATGTTTTGGAAAATAATTTTTCCGCTGGAATAGAAGTAGCAGTAATACCAAAAATATCTTTAGCCACTTTTGATAAGATAGAATAAGTTGTTCCATTTTTGTTTCGACCAGCTTGATATTGAATTCCTTCGACGCTCTTGGCGTCGTTTGTGTGTGTTTCAAATTCTTGAATTGATATTCACATATTCATTATTTGTTTTGTGTATAAAGAGTCAATATGTATATCATCATCTGTTTCAATCATTTCCATACAATCATTGTTATCATTTTGTTTCTGATTATAATAACTTTTATATTATTCGAAAAATTGTTCTATAAATTCTGCTTTCGTTTCTTTGCCCCACGAAGTTAAATCAGAAGTTTCGATTTTATGGATCTAAAATCATTGAAGCACAATAGATCCAATTAATAAATATTTTCGAATAATGCTTGAGCATTTTGTCGCGTCCTGTTTGAAATGCAGTTAGTAAACACTCGTCGATTTCATTTCTATCGATTTTTCCGTCCTAGTTCAAAAATTTGTTTCTCGAAAGATAAAATCTAAAAGCATATTAAATCCTACGATTACCATTGGTAATGTTGCATATTTATCATCTCCTAGCAAAGTCGTCGGTTTTAAATACCTTAAAATATTTATAAAATCGTTCAAGAAATAACCATTCATTTTCATTAAGTTTTAAACGAGAAAAATTCTCATTATTTTCGCAAAGTATATTTAGGGGATTTTTTAAATGCAATCCGGTTTTTATTATATCATGCGTACTGTTCCAACGTGTCGTTAGCATTGGGTGATAAATATGTAACATTTGTAGTCTTAACAATTACGTAATTTATTTTGTCGTTCCGACAAACGTATGCTTTTAAACATTTCTCATAGTTTCGATAGACACGATTCATCATTTATGTCGCCTTCTATTTCTTCATTTTCGGCGTCTTCTATACTGTGTGTCATGTCGCAGCTTCATCAATTTCAAAGTACTTGAACTCCTAAATTTAATATGTGAGCAAAACAACGAAAATGTTGTTGTTTTACATGAAAACGAATATCATTTTCTTTCATAAGAACCTATAGTTCTTCCATAATCGTGGTATTCGCAATTGCATTACCACTGTTATTCTCTCACACTTATTTTCAATGTGAAAGAATTTTAATGATTTATAAAAAACTGCAGCAATCTTTTCCTGAGTGTGTTTTCCATTAAAAGGGATAAAATCTAATACTATAGACTGTAGTTCCCAATTACTGTCTACGAAATGGGCTGTAATTCCATAAAATGATTTATTTGCCACAAAAGTCTATTCGTCAATAGTAAAAGAAATTTTTTATTCATTTTTCAAAATTTTTAAAAAATTTGTTTCAAGCATTTTTGTAATTTTTCGAACTTGTGCATTGTTTTCGTTCTCATTGAATCCTGTTTTGGCATTATAATTTTATCGTTAAGTTTTTTGAAAAAAATACCGCATAGCGTTATCTTCGAAAAGTTGAAGGGTAAATATTTGATCACATCCAGTTGACATCAATCAAATCTAATTCTCTTTGAGATAACTAGATTTGTAATGTTTGTACATTTTTTGTCTGAAAATAAAAAAAGAACTTTAAAGTAAGTATTTTTTTTTATTTTTAAATATAAATTCAATTTATACTAAAATGAAATGAAATTCTTCTGTGTTAAACATGAAATTTAAATGTTTTTCGAATTTCACTCAAAAAAAAATTATTTTTAAAATAGTCGTAGAAAATCTGACTATTTAATTACCGTTACGATTTGATTGAAAAATGTAAAAAATTTAATAATATTCTGTTGATAATAAAATATTAAAAAAATGATAAGATAATATTTATACATTTTTTCACAATAACGGTACATATTGAGAACAAAAAAATATCATAAGTGAAAATATAAGTTAAAGTACAAGGTTTTTTTTAATAACTTTTGATTTATCGAAACTTTGTTCACATACGCGTCAAGAATACTGTGCTGAAATTTTATTTTAAGAAATATATAATACTTTAAAATGACTTTAAAAATATCTTTATATATATGACATGTAAAAAACTAGATATTAATTTTTAGAAAATTAATAACTTCACTTTTTCCGAAAATTTGTTTATATATCTTCTGTAAAAAAATATTTTGGATTAATACATGGTTCTTTATTCATTTTATGTATATTTTACGTGAAAAATGTTTCGAACGATTTAGTACAGATTTTTTGCTTGGTCAATTTGAACAAAAATAGGGTCTACATATAAATATATTTCTAAATATATGTATAAAAATATTTTTTCCAAAATATTCATATTTTCATAAATTTACCTTTTATGAAATCTATCTTAACTTTTGAAAATGCGTACAAATCATATTACAATACGAACATATTATAATACGAACTAAATTATTTAAATTATTTATTTACACACACTTTCTATTAAAATAAATGACTATATGAATATTTTTTGTTTTCATTGTACTTATTGTTGAAGAAACAAAAATAAAAACGATATTGCAAGTACATTTTATATAAATATACGAAAATATTTTAAATTATATGAATTACACATAAATATATGAAATAATAAATAATAAAATAAAAATAAAAAAATACTGAAATTCAAAATGTTTAAAATTTTCTGAAATATTGTCTTCCAATAAAGATACATATAAAAATATTATACCTAAATTATGTTTACGCTACCTGTTGAAAGGATTAATTATAAGTTATTTATTTGGCAGTTGCTGTAATTTTCATTTTAAAAGCATTATTATAAATTTTTGGATGACAGGATAACACATGCCTTCTTAAGCTACTTGTATTACTATCTTTCATTTTTATTAATTTTTGTACGTTCTTTTTTCTTTTACATATTAAACATTCTCCAAATTTCATATTGTCTTTTTGTTTCTTGAATAGGAGAAATAGTTTTTATATATACTCGACTGATTCGACGTCGACGAAGACACAGATTTTGTACTCTCAGTTTCTCAATTGGAACTGAAACTACTGGAATTACTGGACATTGTTTTAAATGTAATCCTCACTTTTAGAAACTCAATTACGGAGATTATTCTATTGCGAAGGCAACTTCGTCTATCGACTATTTTCGAAGAAGAATTCAGAGCTGGACGCAAAAGACTGATGATATAAAATAGATGACTATAATAGAGTAACTGCCGCGGGCGCTGCGTCTGCTTGTATTTCAGCAGATCGCTACCTAACTTATCTGATTTATCCAAAGTCAATAAGTCAATACGCTGAAAGTGTGTACACTTCGGAAAAGTATATATCGGAAAAGACACATTTTCAATTAAAAATGTGTCACTGCGTGATACATTTTGCTATATTTACATTATACTGCTATATTTATATTATACTGCTATATTTATATTATACTCGAACGAAATATTTTACTATTATGTATTGTAATTATTTTTATAATGTTTCTAAACTATTATAAATAATATACATTGTTATTATTGAAAGAAATTTGATATAAATGTTAGCAATTAAAAATTTTGCATGTATACAATTACTAAATTTTATATTGATTATTTAATGATAAATAGTCTCAATAACTTTTCTCTAATAATAACATAATCATAAGATCCAATTTTAATCATTAAAAAATCATTAAAAAAATAAAATCATTAAAAAAATATGCTTTAACCCAGATATATTCATTTATTTTTCAAAAAATTTAAATTACTTCTATTATTAGTATACAAATCAATAAAAAATTTAATTAATTCATAAAATAATGAATAATAGTGAAGTTTAATCATAGAAGAAATTGAAAAAACGCTTATTATCGAAACCGAGAGTCTCGATTCGAGACCGAGATCGAGATGAGATTATCATTATCGAGACCAGGCCGATACCGAGATGAAAATTTCGAGACCAAATCGAGACCGAGACGAGATTTGAGCTGGTCTCGGCGAGACCGAATCACTAGTCTTTATTTGTACCCATTTTTTCGAGTACAGTGTCATTATTATATGATAATTTTCGATTTCCATAAAGAAAAACACATTAAAAAATATAGAAATATAGAAAAATATAGAATAAAACGATTTGATGAACGGTTGCGAAAACGGTTGTTCTATCGTTCTTTTATTGCGATGCAAAGGTTTAGTTATTTGTTTTGTAAATAAATAAAAATATTTCTTTGTTCCAAATCTTTGTAACTAATTGGTAAATCACAATGAAATAATGCAAAAATAATATTTTGAGTACTTAAAGAACTTATAAACTTAAAAAATTGAAATTTTTGTAAATATTTTTTAAATTTTAGTTTATAAAAATAATACAAATAACAAATAAAACAAATAAACTATAAAAATAAGTTGTTAAAAATAGAATGATATGGACATAACTTTTATATAAGATGTCCAAACTTTTTAACATACCGCTTGTAGGTAGGTAGAACAGATTAAAGTTAATCGAAAAGTTTCTACCATTTTGCAATTTTTTTTTAGTTATTCAATAAGAAGAATATCTAAAATTTACGCATAAGACAACTTTAAAATATCTTTAAGAATTCTTTACGAAACATCTTTAAGGAATTTATAAGAATTTCTGAAAGATCTTAAAGTTGTCTTATCTGCTTGTTTGACAATATTTAGAAATTAATATTTCGTTAACTATTACGAAAATTGCAAAGTGATAGATTTTTTAACTCACAATCAGTTTAGCCGCTCTAGCTGTCTACAAGCGAGAGCGGTATGTCAAAATGTTTGGGACATTCTGTACGTAGATAGTTTATTTGAAGTATAAATATTAACACATTTATAAAAATGGGTGCAATATATCCTTAAAAAAACATCCTCAAAATTCGGCATTTTGCTTTTAATCGTTCTTTTCCTGTTTTTGCATTCAATATTTATATATATATATATATATATTTAGTATTCATATCTGATAGATATTGTATTATAAGAGAGCCTACATTCTTACATTTATATCACATACGAAAATTTATAATAGACGTAAACATAATAAACATATATTTATAATATTTTATGTGATTTTTCAAGAATAAAGTCGCAGTAGCCATACCGCTTTGTCATTGATATATTTTCATTTTCATGTAAAATCTATACGCAATAAATTAAATTAAATTAAACATATCAGACTACAAAACCGTGAATTTTGTATTCGCGATGTTTTTCCTTGTATAATATTCATAAATGCACAGTAAATTCTCTTACAATTCCAAATGTTGGAATAAAAACTTGAAGAGAAGGTTAAACAAGCTAGAAGAAACGGTTAAGCAATCAAAAAAGCAGTAGACGAAAAATGAGTGAAATTTGTTGGCGACCATGCGCTTGCGTTGCGAAAGATTTTCAGATATACGTCGCCGAGAAATATGAGAACACGGAGGGCAGGATATCAGAAACCCCTGCGGAATTGCAATTTTACGCGAAAGACTGCCTCGAGGGTTTCCTCCGACCCTGCGGGACGGAATTTCAAAAATAAATTCAACAGGACGATCGATGTTCGTTCCTCTAGAATTTTTTGTTCGTATAGTTAAAAAATACAAGAGATTCTCTTCGGCAGAGAGCCATGCTGCCCTGCGGGATGTCGGTTAATTAGATTTGATAAAATTTTGTTCCACACTGTTCCTGCAAAATTAAATTGCTAATCTTCGAAATCAGAAATAATGATTCATAAACGTCGTTAATTTTCCCTCTGTCTTAAAAAATTCTAATATCAAACTTTAAAAAGAAAAAGATTAATGTTAATTTAAATAAATTTCGGTCAATATTTCTCTGAATGAGAATCTCGTTAAAATGCTGAAATAGCGCAATGCGTATTTATATCGTTAAAAATCAAAGAAAAAATAAAATCCAATTTCTTGAGTTGAATAATATTTTGTTATTTTTAATTTCCATATATGACAAAATATAAATTAATCTATTTCTGAGATTGATTTCGAAGTAATTAATGTCTATATTAAGGGAATATTTTAAAAGTTTAAAAGTTGAATTTTTATGCTATTTTTGCGAATTTTTTAAAAATATAATATAAAATTTTTTGAGACGGGGTTTCTTTCTACATATTTATACATGTTTGATATATGTTTCAGAATTTTTTTATTAAAAAGTAATTATCAGAATGCACTGTTAACAACAAACATTAAACAAAGTGATGAACAAAAAAAAATAGATCCGTAGCTGCCACGATTCCAGCTCTTCTTCTCATCTGAAACAAAAAAATCAAAGAAATTTTTAATTAGTATGAGTTTCACTATAGCAGGTATCTAAACGAAAAAAAAATACTGAAAATTTAAAAAATGATGTCATGTCAAAAATGAAGTTTCGATTTTTGCTGTTTTTTCTTACTAAAATGGTTGTAAAAATTACAAAAAATATATTTCGATTTCATCATGGCACTATATGTGCTGAAGATGTGTGCACATGTCCAACTCGATTGATCAACTGGTTTTCGACATATCATGATAACCAATTTGAAAAACGTGATTTTGAAAGAAACGCGTTTAAAGCTTTTCATACTGATTATATAGAGAAAATTTTATTTATGCTTAATCAGCTCCGGGGCCATAGAGGAAACATTCCTTTTCCTCCTAAAAACGTTGCGGAAATCCTCTTTCTTCCCTACAACTTGACAATTGCTTTCCTTTTTCTAGAGAAATCAGTAGAGCGTCGCTCCTCCCGAGTGAGTGATACAAGCTTCATTCCAAGAGTTTGCATACATCTCCGCTTGCTGACCATTCCTATTACACTCATAATTTTTAAAATTGGTATAATATATACGAACTTGATTAAATTTCTCACCTTTTTTATCCATTTTTAATATTGCGTGTAAATAAATAATTTGCGCCGTTCGTTTCAACGTTCAAAGCTACACTAAGCCGAGAAAATAAATGCTCCTTCACAAGGAGATCAAACTTGATTGATTAGAAAGACCTCTCTCCAAATGTACACGGCCTTTTAAGAATAACGATTTTCCGACCTTAGCCGAAAAAAAAATTTCGATTAATAATGCTTTATTGTGTGCCGCGCGGCCCGAGCGTCGAAAATGAGCTGGAGACCGCTCCCTATTACAGATGCTATAACTTTGTTAATTTTGTGAATCGAGCTAATTCCTTTTGACATATTTTCTATGCCAAATACTTGCGAATATGTAAAAAAAAATCAATTTTTTTGTTTCGTTAGATTAGAATCCTCTTAATGTATGCACTTAGTAAATAATGGACTAAATTTGAGTCTTTATTATATTTTCTTAAATTATAAATTTTCTTAAATAATAATGTTTATTGTTTTAATTAAAATAACGACATTGAATAGTAATATATACGCTGAAAAAAAAACATTTTGATATGTAACTGTAGAGGATAGTTCTTTTATAAAGTAATTTGTTCAAGTTACTCGGTACTGATTTAAAAAATAACTTGTTACCATTACTACAATATTATTAAAAAATGAGTCGTTACAATTTCCGTTACTTTTTCATTAATTTCATCATTTTAGAATGATATAAAATTTTTCTTGATCATTAGTAATTGATTAATTCAACACGAGATCCTATACACTTTATTTCCTAATATTATTTATAACTCTAATCACATGTTATAGTTATGATTATTACTGCTATAATAACTATATGTATAATTCTATCAATAAATATGTATATTGACAACCAAAAATGATAATAATTATAATTATTATTACTGTAAAAATAATTGAAATTATTATAATTTAACTATCGTCATTTTTGGGATAATCATTTTAAGTTGCCTCTTTAAGTTATGGCCAACCATATTATAAATTATCTCGAAAAGTAATTATAAATTATAGTTAAATAATAATGATTATAATCATTTTTGTGATAATAATAATTATAATTACCATTATTTTTGATTACCAACTATACATATTTGTTGATAGAATTACAGTTATCATTACATATAGATATTATTACCAAAAGTATAGCAATAAAAATCATAATTATAGTAATAGATAATTAATAATAGATAATTATAAATATTAAACAATTTTTTTCTTAATACAGGAATGATTAAAAATAATTCAAATTGGATATAATTTGATATGAATTTAACAGTGTATAATAGTCTGATGGCGACGCGAGGCGATCGCAATGGCAGGCCGCGGCAAATTTGTCCGTTAATTGATTCTCGAGAAATCCCTTGACAACCTCACCCGCTCTCACTAGGGACTGAATGCCGAGTTTGCACCGCTCGTGATGTGCGCGCAAAGTGGCGTAAATGTAACTCGTTCGATTCGCGGGGCTTTAATTCGACGGCTGCCACGTCGGGCGTACAACGCGGTGACAATTGAATGGGCGCTGTGGGAAAAGGGCTCGAAGGGCTGCCGTTTCGCGATATGCATGTGCACTGCAGCAATGCAGCGCTGCAATGTGAGATTGCATGCGCCGTTCTCATCCTATCGCAGTTCTTCTCTCGTCAATTCCGTGTCGCTTTAACCGCCATTGCATGCCGATAGCTGCCTTCCATAACTCCCCGCGTGCTTTTCTCTCCGTTCTTTAATTGAGCCGTGAAATTAAATCCATTCCCGCGAATATATCGCGGGAGTTGAATTCACAAGTCGAGCCGCAGAACTACAGGAAGCCGACGCTTACCCCCTCGTGTAAACGAGAGGTCAAGCGTGACTCGAATACCTTTCATCGCGTTTTTTCGCTGCGTCTCACTGAAATGTCAAAGCGACGCGTTTGACACGTACAAATATTTCCTAGCCAAGTTCAAAAATTTGAATGGACAGTGATCGTATGATACGAAAGATAAATGTGCCTTATTTTGTTACCCAACTCTGCTAAATAGCATTTCATTTTACAGAAATGCCATTTCATTCATATTAGGCACCTATCTCATAATAAGAGGCTTTGTGTATAACCTTGTATAACTCTAATGTATAATCTTTCTGGCGGATCAAAACAGCTTATTTCAATGTTTAATGCTATATATATTTCCATTTCCAGTTTAATATAATTAATTAGTTTGCATTGATTCTGAAATTACTCCAAATTTATCTCGAATTTAATTTAAAGTGAACGTTGCAAATTGACAACCTTCACTTTTTAAGGATTAAATTATAAAATTTTATTACTAAATATTTATTTGACCTGTATTATGTTACCTATATATATTGCTATTACTTATATAATATTTATATTTATATAAAAAATATAAATTTTCCATTCACACTTTTTTGTAGAAAAACTACATATGATGTCCTTACAACCAGTAATTTTTCATCTTTTCACTACCATATTTCAACAGATTTCTACTAAAAATATAACAATGAAAACGAGATAAAGATGCAAAATTGTTTTTTATTATATGAAGGTAGGGATTTGAACCATTATGATGAAATTCGCACGAAAATATAAAAGTTTTTTCATTATTTTTAATTCTAAATTGATATTTGACAGAAGATCAATCATTGATAGAAGAAATCTGAACATTATCAAAATTTGTGCAAACAAAAATTATCTCATTTTACAGTACGTAGAACTTTTACTGCTGGAGAAATTTTACAATATATAATTTTACAATATATTGTATTAAACTTGCAGTTATAAACTTTGATAGACTGTGATTTTTATGCCGCGTATAAACAACGAAATTTTGCAATATACTAATTAATTTTCGAAAATTCTGTCGGTATCTGAACCCAATTGAGCTCAATAAGAACTGACAATCCGCGCTGATGTATACCGAAGTCTATCAACAGCGCTTCATGACACTATTGAATGAATCCATTGCGAACTATGAAGATTAATGGGCCGCGGTCATCACAGTAGCACGCATTGGCCATCCAATACGTAACGATGCCATCGATGCTCTTCATCCATCAGTCGATTATATTTGCGTTTAATCAGCCGTCAAATTAATCCTACATGTTCCTGCCAAATGAATCTAAAATTGAATATTATATTATATGCACTAATATAATATAAACATCGTTGAAATATATATCGTCGTTGAAATATATAATCGGGTTATTTAAACAGTAACATCCAGTTAATATCATTAAAATTTGGAGTGATATTTATGTAATACTTTTAATTTAAAATTTGTTCTCTTTAAATTCTACTGACAAAGAAAATATTTGCATTATATTTCCTCGCAAGATGTTGTATAAAGCACAATTTTTCTGAACCTATTTGCGAATCAAAGAGTGACGTAAGTATTATATAAGCTCATAATAATTATCAGACTAAAAAGTCTTTAGGAGTTTAATAAAGTTGTGGTAAATTAAGGGGATCTTATTTCGTTGGTGCGGATATCATGATCAAAGTGGAATAAATAAAAGAAATAATCAAGAGAGAAAAAAGAAGACGAAGGGAAGTACATATTCTGAGGGGATAAAATGTTCCGGATACTGAATCAAAGTGTACTGAATTTTACATCAGCATGACGACACTATGACTACGCGGATGCTACAGGCACATGCGGAACAGGGCTACCGGGTAAAGGCGCTAGGATAGACCGGTAAAGGGGGGTCAGAGGAGCATGAAGATGTGTGTGTGTGTGTGTGTGTGTGTGTGTGTGTATGTGTGTGTGTATGTGTGTGTGTGTGTGTGTGTGTGTGTGTGTGTGTGTGTGTGTGTGTGTGTGTGTGTGTGTGTGTGTGTGTGTGTGTGTGTGTG
>Ga0157363_1006585_pt1 | contig 10941 bp, 5 predicted proteins | sample AttsexASBM1_FD_111477 | JGI IMG/M metagenome (GOLD analysis project Ga0157363, IMG submission 111477) | Fungus gardens microbial communities from leaf cutter ant in Ribeirão Preto, State of São Paulo, Brazil - Atta sexdens ASBM1 | ecosystem: Host-associated > Fungi > Mycelium > Unclassified ...
GATGAAGATTCGTGCCAAACGCAAAAAAAACTTGCACTTACATTAGGAGTGACTCAACAAACAATTTCATATCGTTTGAAATCATTGGGAATGATTCAAAAGCAAGGGAATTGGGTTCCATATTAACTGAAGTCGAGAAACGTTGAACGCTGATTTTTCACATGTGAAATGCTGCTTGCTAGGCATAAACGAAAGAGGTTTTTGCATCGTATAGTCACTGGTGAAAAATGGATCCACTATTATAACCCAAAGAAGAGGAAATCATAGGGATCACCTGGCCAATATCGACAGCCAAGCCGAATATTCATGGAAAAAAACTCATGTTGTGTATTTGGTGGAATCAGCTTGGTGTCGTGTATTATGAGTTGCTCAAACCGAACGAGACCATTACTGGGGCTCTCTACCGAACACAATTGATGAGATTGAGTCGAGCACTCAAGGAAAAACGCGTCCACTACTCCAGGCATGACAAAATTATTCTCCTGCATGATAATGCTCGACCACATGTTGCGGCGCTGGTCAAAACCTACTTAGAAACACTCAAATGGGAAGTTCTATCCCACCCGTTGTATTCTCCAGACATTGCTCCTTCCGACTACCACTTGTTCCGATCGATGACGCATAGCCTATCTGAGCAGCACTTCACATCATATGAAGATACCAAAAATTATATTGTAATATATCGATGATTGGATAGCCTCAAAAGATGAAGCATTCTTCCGACGCAGTATCCACATGCTACCAAAAAGATGGGAAAAAATAGTGGCTAGCGATGGCCATTATTTTGAATAAAACATTATGTACCGTTCTCTCATAATAAATGCTTAATTTTTGATAAAAAACGGCGGAAACTTATTTGTACTCTCAATATTTTACAGTATTATTAAAAACAAGTTATTATCATAGATATCATCATTTGTACATTACTACTATATTTAATATTATTATTATAATTTTTTTATGTGTACACCTCTTTCACATCATCTTTGAACAGATATGTTACAATTATACATCCATTAGCATTATAGGTGTTCTTCAAAGGAGCAATTCTCGTACAATCACAGAAATGAAGCATAATATATGGATGTTCAGATTCGGATGGGGACCGCGCATATGTGCATCATAAAATTAGTTCTCAAATTCATAAAGTAAATTTTTTTTTATTATAATTTTGTGTATCCTCTGAAATATGATGCTAATCAATAATATTTATTTTCACAATAAAATTTCAATGAAACTTTAATGAAATTTTTTCCACCACTATTAGTGACACTACTTGTCGAATTTACTTATTGCATTAATGACACTAGTGACATTAATAGTATATTTGTGTGCTGACTAGATCAATTCAAGATTTTATTTTCAACTCGAAAATTAATCGAAATTGGAGCCAAAAATTCATCGAAATCAATAGAAATTTCGAAAACTTTCGATTTTTATTTTCGATATCGAAATGATGTCTTTTCGAAATTATTTCTGATTGGGTAGTGCCTTAGAGCATAGCATATACAGCTAGAGCCATCTAGACGTGAATAGCGGCTTTGTAATGTAATCTGCTAATAGTTCATTTAAAGTAGTTACTAAGATTGACATTTTATATTTTGTATTACAAATACAAACACAAAATATATGTATCTTGCTTGTTCACGTCTACCATCGTATTACGCGTCTCGCGTAGTAAGTAATTGATCGCAGTGAGCACCCGTATCAAATGATGAGTTGCGCTACCTCTGCTTACCTTCCGAACACGTCCCGTAATTCGTTAAATATGTTTCCTTATAATTTAAAAACTAAGTATCGGATAAAATTTTGATAATGGAAGAATTTTAGCAATAAGTCAGGAATATGAGATTTTAAGGACAAATGTTTGTTCTGGGACATCCTGTATATCCCATTTTTCAAAAAAGTTTAGACCTGAAAGGAAGTACATCTTTATTTAATGCCTTTCTTGTACCTTGTTTCAAAAAGTAAATAAAAGTAAATAATAATGGATTTTTAAAAAATCAATTGTTTTGAAAACAAAAAATTTGTATAAGAAATATTATTTTGCTACTTATTTTTGTAAAAGATACACTGATTTGCATTCTATCTGCGTGTATATGGTGTCATTACATAATGTTGCCGCACACCATATAATAGATATCTATTAAACTTATTAAAAAATATGAATTATTTTTAAAAAATAGTGTCCCTCGTTCGAATCATATTGATGATATTAAATTTCAGTAAATAGAACTGTTAATTTCGTATAATTATAAATAATTTTGGATAAGAAATTTTAAGTTTTTGAAATTATAAGATGTTTTCTTTATATCATAAATATTTAATTTAAGATAATACAAGTACTATATATGTTGATATCATATAAATTAATTACATAAAATGTCAAACGTATATTATGGAAAAATATCTCATGCATCAATGTTTGAATATTACAGTTAAATTATTTTATTTTATAAAATATTTCATAATTTATTTATATCAAAATATGACCATATTTATAAAACATTCATTTCTCACTAATATTATTTTTTAATATTTTATATAAATATAAAAGAACCATTTAAAAGAGAATCAATTTGTGTTTATAGAAATTATATGTAAAAATGTGTAAAAATTTTTTTACACTTCAGTTTTTTATTTCATTTTTTATTATAAACAGAGCTTATCACTAACTTATTTAAACTGATTAATCTTTCTTTTACTATTATAATTTGAAAGAATTTTGTGTACATTCATTGTGTACATTCTGTTACTATCAATAAAATTCTTATAAGTATTGACTTATCAATGAAGAATTATTTTCATGCCGTACATTCATTTGCGGGCGATACAATAGTGTGTAACATACATGCGAGAATATGAGGATCTTGGATACATGCATGTGATTTTCGCAACGACCTGCGTCTCGCTGATTCGACGATCATTTCGAGGTGAAGGCATAGTCGAAGCAACGCATTCCATTCAGTATACCGACGACCATAGTACTGCTAAGACTACTTTCCGCAAAGTGTGTCTTGCATTGTGTAAACACAGGTATGTATTTTTGTGTCTAAATAATTTTTTTTTAAATATTTGTTTTTCTTCTCGTACTTCTGCTTATATGACTATAAATTCAATTTTTCGTGTGGAACAATGATCAATAAGTAAGAATATGTTACATTTTTTGTTATATCGTGTTACAACGTTTCTGTTTTTCTCAATATTTGAATGGTTTTTATATATTTGTAACTACTAAAAAGAAAATAAAGTTAAAAAAGTTTCATCATAGATTTTAAGAAATGAAAAATTTTATTTTTGAAAATTTATTCTACAAATTTACAATTTACAACTTTCCTTTTTTTATTTTACGAAATAAAATAATGTAGATACATAAGAATTATTCAAATGTTAAGAAACAGAAATGTTGCGTATTAATGTAATGTTTTAACATTAAATGTTACTAATAAATTTTATTATTTTAATATATCATTTAAAATTGTTAACAATAAAAGGGATTTCATATTATCATTTATTTTCATATTATAAAACATATTTAAATTCCTTATAATTATATCTTCTATAGTTATATTACAAAATTATTTTATTACTTAATTCAAAACAGAATTTATAAAAAATGGAAAAATGATGAAATTTTTAAACAATTATATTCTTTTTCTCAGTGTAAAGATCCCTCAGTGTAAGAAATACTCATTACTTGTTGAAAAATAAAAAATAGATCAAAATTTGTTGCAATGTATTTTGAGTTATTATATGATTAAACCTTTTATGTAATCTTATTTTGTATTATATATCTATTTTTATTAAATAATTTTCATTTTTAATAAAATTAAATTATTTGAGAATAAAATCAAATATAATTTTGATGAGTTAATTTTTAATTTCATTCAAAAATTAGTTCAATAAATTAAATGTTATAAAATATTTTTTCTCTTCTTCCTATAATAAAATTTGCGAGTTAAATCGCAATAATTGAATTATTGCCCTTTTCCACGATTCGGTTGATTCTCTCGCTTTGCTCATTTCATACTGTGAGAGTAATGAACACAAGATGTTCTGACAACTGTTATCATAAAAATTTGATTATTGTGATTAATCTGCGTAAATCTGCCTTAAATACTTATATATTTGTATACTTTTTGTATTTAAAGGCGTCTATAGACAGTATGGTCAATGTATAAGCCAACTTTGCACACATTCGCTAAATGTTAACTACTTTCAATATGGATAATTATATATGATATTTATGTGCTAATGTTGGCATACGTTGGCCATATCATCTACAGACGTTCTTTACATTGAAAGTTAGTACGCGAGCAATGCACATCTTGCCTAGTAATATAAATGTTATATAATATGTTAGATTGATATTTATATGAGTTGCTTCAATGAGATGTCTGCTATTGGTTGTAGATGTTTCTATTCCATAAATATGACTATTTTTAATTATAGTGGCTCTTGGTTAATATAATTGTAATTAGAAAATTGTAATTACATCAACTAACTATAATTAAAAATATATAGTCACATTTGTGGAACAGAAATGGAATTATAATCAATAAAATTTTAATTTGAAAATTCGGAAGAGTATGAATAATGTATATTGGTCATCTCGCGATACGAATTTGCGATTCTATTTCTTTCAATCAATTTTTTATAATTATAGTATTATTAAGATAATTAAGGCAAAAATCAGATTTAATGATTCATATTAGAAACATGCAATGGAAAATACAATACAATACGTCGATGGTAAGAAGATTTATATAGTGAAAGTCAATTAATTCTGCAGCAAGACTGGAATATTTACCGTCTGCCTTCATCATGTAAGAAAAATTTACGGTTTATTGCTCGTTGAATGTAATTGAAGCAGCATGCGAAATATGAGCTTATTCTGCGCGCGTATTGATATGACTTCAGGAATAAAGGAATTTTCAAGAAATAAATTCATTGCCATCTTTTCTCTTCATTTGTCAATAACAAATTATCAGATTTTTATTAATTACATCAGTTGCTTCAATGAGATATCTGCTGTTGATGGCAGACGTTTCTATTCCATAAATATGACTATGTCTTTTTAATTATAGTCTTTTGATTAATGTAATTGCGATTAGAAAATTGTAATTACATCAACTAAGAGACTATAATTAAAAACATATAGTCACATTGGTGAAACAAAAATGGAATTATAATCAATAAATTATTTAATTTGAAAACGCGGAAGAGTAAGAATCTCCAAATTAAAATTCTATTAAAGCGGATTCTGTTTAAGACTTTCAAACAGACTTGATTTTATTGGAATCATGTTGAAAAATTTTTTTTAATTCAGTTTATAAGCACTTTAATAAGTAATTCATACTAAATAATTAATTTTTTTTTAATTTGAATTATTTTTCCAATATATACATTATTATTATGTACATCAGATCTCAAATGGATCGTGTCGGTAGAATTAAATAATTTCAACGGATAATGTTTTTAAATTTAATTATATTACAATGTATGCAGGGGCTGAAGGATGTAAAAATCAAAGATTCAACTTTTACAAAAAATTTATCAAATTGACTAAAATTTAAATCTATTTTGGAAAGAATACTTAACGATTTATCAAATTGACTAAAATTTAAATCTATTTTGGAAAGAATACTTAACGATTTCAGAATATATGTAATAAATAACAAACAACACATATAAAAATGCGCATTTGACAATCTTTATTTAAATATTTTTAACTCGAATGATTACGCAACTTATTATTATTCGGCGTCTGTTATGTCACATGATCTTGTAGCAGTTAACATCGCGGTTAAAAATTGAAAGTGAGTTTCGTAGGTTATTAGAAAGCAGCACGTCGGCACGCCGACATGACAAAATATTCGCAAAATTACGATAAATTAATCGTAAAGTTTTGTATTACCTCAAAATTAACATACGTAAATCATTGTAAAATCATCTTGTTGTATACAAAAAAGTAATAAAGTAGAATGTAAAGATATTAACTCTTTGTATTACGAATTTTTGTATCAAAATTTTTTTTTAACTTTATACCCGGGGGTTTTTCGGGCCACTGATTACAAATCAGAAATCAAAATTTTTTAATCAAAATGGCTGATCCAATATAGCAGATCAATAAGTCAAATAACTTTGAGTGAAATATTTAGTTATTCTATTATTTATAAAAATAAATTATTTCATAAAAAATAGATTCTAATAATGATAGAAGATACGATTCCAATATTTTTCTTATTGGGATGCTCCTAAGCCTTACGTACGCGATCAGCGCAGTGGCAACGGCGGTGACTCGTCCGCTATGAGTAGTCGAGTCAGCTGTGAAGTCTGTCTTTTATCTTTCATTTTATTTTTCATTTCAATGTTGCTATTTTCGGTGTTTGAAAATCTTCGCTTCAGATTCAGATGCAACTATTAAAATATCCAGAAATCAAATTTTTAAATAATAAGATTATTTCTTTATTCGTTTTTTATCCATATCGTTATCAATTCCGCTATTTTGGATTTTAAAATTTGGAAATTTTGTCTTAATTCAATAATCCAAAAACCCCTTAGAACACAATTACAGGAGATATTTGAATTATTTATTTGGATTTAAGTAGAAAAATGTGGTTTTTTTTATTTTTCAAAAATTTTTCAAAAAGTTTTTAATAAAAAAAACAATACAATGAAAAAAATCTGAAAAATTCTGAAAAAATATTTTAGGATGTTTTGAATGAATGCCTAAATTTCTATTTTGATTCATAATTTAGTAGAAAATGCATTTTTTCCAAAAAAGCATAAATTTTGATTACTTGTTCAGTTATAGTAATTATGGCAAATAAAAATTTATGATTGTCTTTTTTTTACTACTTTTTTACTACTTTTTTGAAATACTCTATTAATATTTTATGGATTCTATGAAAACAAAAAACCGATACTTAATGTTAAAAAATTCATCAAAATAATTAAAAATTAAGTGGAAAAAGATAAGTCCTGAGAGTCCTGTCGTGACGCAGATTAATCAACTTTTAAGCGAATAAATTCTATGAATGTATGTAAGTACACATGCGAACTACTAATACTCACATACACATACAAAATAAAATATATGCTAGTAACTAGCCAAAAAAAAGAAAAATACGTGATTTTTATATTTTATCTTCTGAAGATATAAATGCTGTTTTTAAAGAAACAATAACATACATGTGAGAAGATTTATTGTGAAAAACATAATATATAAAAGAAATAGTTTTTTTAAAACGTATTTTACTCATTTCATTTGTTTATGATATTACAGAAATTTAAATCAATAAAAATGCAATATAACATAATACATTATAACATAATACATTATTAATATTTAATTATCGGCTATTGTGAGCTTTATAATATTATATCTATTCTGTATATTATCAATTAATTTATTTATCATAGATTGTGAAATTATTATAACTTTAAAATTGAAAAATATTGCTGAATACAATATGTTCAACTTTATGTAAATTGCTTAAAAATATTTCCAACATAATTCATAATATTGTAATATACAGTACTATAACGTCTTAAATAACATTTAAAAATCTATTATGTCTTGGAATAATGTGGACAACAATTTTTTAAACAAATTAAAATTGCGTTTATTTAGCTTAAAATAAATAAAATCGATTTTTACTTGTTATTGTATTGTACAAGAACTATGTATATCCGCACAGTATTTTTCATTGCAAATATATTAAATACGTATCTATATTGCATTTACATTGCGTTTCATTTTATATCAAATATAATATTAATTCATATTAAATATATAATTAACGCAACGAATGTGAAATATCCGAGTCGAAATATATACCTTAAGGAGGTTGTAAGGGCATAAAATACATATTAATATTTACGCATTAAACAAACTATATACATGTGAAAGTTGTTCATAACATTCTGTTTTTACTGAGCAACATATTTTTATAGATTATTTATTTTATTTGATATTAGTTTTATTATTATAAATAAAAATTTTAATAATAATAACAAAAATATACATTTTTTTATATAAATATTTTAAGTACTATTGTAAAAATGACTTATGCAAAGTTTATTGAGATTCACCACTTAATTTATAACAAATAAATATTTTGTTTATTTACTGAACACTTAATGTTTGCATCTCAATGTAACTTTACATAAATATTTTTAAATTCATAAAGTATTTATAAAAAAGAGATTTGAGATTTTTATCATTATTTTATAATACATTTTCATATATTTCTATTAGAGTACGAATTGAAAAAAATATTGTAAAATAATATAGATTTAAGGGGACTAATTTGGAGTCAGCGTGGTAAGAAATGCGCAATTTATACTTATATAATCATTAATAGTATAGTGTGTTAAAAGATATTAGTTTGAACGTTTCGGCTATTGGTTTTAGCCATCTTCAGCAATACATAATTAATATACTAGCAGAGAATATCTCCTTATATTTGAAAATATGTTATCAACTTTCTATCTAATCAGAAAGTGAGGAAAGCACAAACATCATAAAGAAATTGCGTGCCTTCTTGATTAACAAGTGATTGCGTTTTAATAACGTTAAATTAAGAGTTAAAATTACGTAAAAATAACGTTGAAATTGTATAAAAGTGCTTATCTCAATCTCCATATATGACAATCAAGTATAATACAATTAAGTATAATACAATTAAGTATAATACAATACATGAAAAAGATTTGTATAAAACATGTTGTGATGAAACTTAGAAATCGTCAAAATGTATCGAATGTTTATGTCTGTTTCATGTCTAAGAATGTAATAAACAAGATATTTTTAAGACTGAAAGAGCATAGAACGATGTTGTTATTGTGTAAGTTAAATCTATATTTATTTATATTTATTAAGAATGTCATTATATGTACGATCTAAACCATCTGTGTCTTTTTGAAGATTGAAATCATTTGTTGTTTTATATTTATGATTTCTGAATTATACTTAATTGTAGTGTTATATGGAGATTGAGGTAAGCATTTTCTTTGTATAATTTCAACGTTATTTTTATATAATTTTAACTCTTAATTTAAGATTATTAGAACACAATTACTTGTTAACAAGAAGATAGGCAACTTCTTTGTGCAATGTTTGTGCTTTTCTTACTTTCCGACTAGATAGAAGGTTGATAACATCTTATTTTCAAAGAAAAGAAGATATTTTCTGCTAGTATATTAATTATATATTTGCTGAAGATGGCTAAAACCGATAACTGAAACGTTCAAATAGCTTTTAATATACATATTATTAATATATAAGTATAAATTGCATAACTTCTTACCGCACTGATTTTAAATTAGCCCCCTTAAATTTGCATTTCATAATTATAAGGAGTCCTATATTTTATATATATTTTTTTATTCTAAATTGTAAAAAAATATTATTTTTTATAGAAACTTTTTTTAGAACTTTTGATCTAGATGGTAAACTATCTCAAATTTTTTTGTATTACTTTTAAATGTAATTTAGAATATCTGTAATTTTTTCAAGCAATTCTTAATATATTGTATTTGCCTTACAATCTCCTTAATATATATGTAATAAATAGCAGATATATTGCGCATATCAAAGACAAAATACGTATGTAGCAGATATATTGTACATATTTAAATATATGGACATCAAACACGTAGTTGATACATATATGTACAACAAAATGCAGAATATAATATACGTCATAAAATGGCGTATCATAATAGCATCACATAACATTAAAAAAATCATAAATGATAATTTTGAGCAAATTTCTGTGTGCATGATTATTATAATACGATACTATATTGACAATATATACAACTTCAATAAATTATTTCATATTTCTAAAAATAACGGAAATATTCTAAGTGGACAGAGTTACTATCCATCCTGTATATACAGCGTAACGGTCCGCACGATTTTTCAAATAGATACTTCCGAGTTAAAAAAAAAGTTAAAAGATGAATATTTATATGTTTATTGACATTTCGATAGTGATTTAAATTTGTCTTGTAGACTTTTACAATGTTATGGGAAAAAAATTGTATCTATTTAAAAAATTTTAAATGACTTTGATTTTTTAATGAAAATAGATTTTTTAAAATTCTTTTATCGCATGTTGTAGCCTAATAAAACAGATGAATACTCAGTCTTCAATCTTCTTTTTAACTGTCAAAAGTGTCTGAAAAATCGTGCGGAAGTTTTAAGCTGAACACCTTGTATATTTATATACAAGATGTTTGATAAGTAACGATAAAATTCTCGTATAAGGATAAAGCACAAAGACTAAACTGAGTCAAAAAGTTCTTTACCATTTTACAATTTCCATTATAGTTAACAAGATCAATTACTAAATATCAATTAATAAATATCAATTAATAAATAATATAATTAACAAGATCAATTACTAAATATCACCGAATATTAGTTTTTAATAATTTTTTACTCAAATATTATCAACTTTACAACAAAACAACAAGAGACAAAAATTATTTTTTTTTTCTTGTAAAGTTTCCCTTTTTTCTTGTTGCGAAAAAAGAATTTTTTCAGAAATTTTAATACTGTATTTTCTCATGTTGGTAAAAATAATTGCCGATAAAAAAATACAATACTAAAAAGTTGATAAAAAATTCCGAAAACATTCTTAGAGCTCTATGAGAAGAAAATAAATAATTTTTATTTTTTGCTGTTTTTCTAAAGTTGATAGCATTTGAGTAAAAAATTATTAAAGATCAATATTCAGCAATTTTTAGTAATTAATATCTTGTTAACTATTATCAACTATTATTATCAAAATTGCAAAATGAGGATTTTTCGACACAGTTTAGTCTATGCTGCCACTAAGCGGGAATTTTATAATATCATTAATTATCAGACACTCTGTGTATATATATATATATATATATATATATATATATATATATATATATATA
>Ga0157363_1006586_pt1 | contig 10941 bp, 5 predicted proteins | sample AttsexASBM1_FD_111477 | JGI IMG/M metagenome (GOLD analysis project Ga0157363, IMG submission 111477) | Fungus gardens microbial communities from leaf cutter ant in Ribeirão Preto, State of São Paulo, Brazil - Atta sexdens ASBM1 | ecosystem: Host-associated > Fungi > Mycelium > Unclassified ...
TATTACAACATGTTGAAGCATGCGATGCGAACAAATCTCTAGAGACAGAGTTTTAAACCTTGTTTAAAGTCAAAGTAACATTGATGCAACTGGGTCTAAGTGGAACGCAGCCTAGCAATTCAGCAAAAAAACAAGCATGTGCCGTCGACTTTAACTTCCTTTTTGGTATCATTTCATGCTGATGTTCGACGTTCATTTTTAGCGCCAAAATCACGTGATAGAAATTGACAAATATCAAGCATCAATGATCTAATTTCCACGATGATTTAATCAAAATGTATAAATCAATCAACTACAATCGAACAATAGGAAATGTTCGACTATAGTTAGTTCTTATATTCTAATCCAGATTAAATCCTCGGTGGAATCTAGGCCAATTTTGATCATGTGACTTATTTTGACGCTAAAAATAAGCGTCAAATGTCAGCATAAACTGGTTAGAGTATGATCCACGCGATGCTGCAAAGGCTTTAAAGCGTTTTTAACTGGTCAGTTTGTAAAATTTTTTCTTCTAATTGGTCCATCAAATGCTTCAAAGCATTTGTAGCGAGACTTTGACTACAGTCTTAATTCACAACTGTCAGATAACTCATGGTGGAATTCGCCAGTTTTCCAGGTTCCATCGTGAGATAACTGGCAGATTGCATCCATGATTGTATAATTGTATGTGAACACATGTGAGTCTGTATGGACTATGGCCTAGAAGGGAAAAGAAGAACTGACAGATTCTAGTATCATTGCATATCACTGACATGACTGCGTGAGCGTGAGTTCGTTGAATGTGATGTGAGATAGCAAAAAACGATAGGATGTATGCGATCGATAATGAGGAGGAAATCGTTCCAAGATATTTCACTGTGTGCGACTTTTACGGCGTAGAGACATGCTTCTGTTGGAACCCCGACAAGCTCATGATTTATCCCTACACGAGGAAAGACAGCTCAACGCAGAACACGCGGATTCTGTCGACTCCAGCCCCCATTAAGAAAGTACAGTTCTTCGACAGCAGAGCTTTTCTGATATGTTCACCACAGGGCGCGTACAAAGTGTCGAGGAACGGCGAGTTCGCTTTGCTCAGCAAAAATGCCTTGAGCATGGGCAGTGAATTCTTCCAGGTGCTCATCGTCAAGAACAACGGCGTCTATCTTGATAACAAACAAGTAAAGTCTTCCACGCTGTTGTTTCCCCTTACACCGAATGCGAGCGAGACAGTGTGCACTTTTCCTCTAAATCCAGCAAGCACCGAGCCGCAGTTCATAAGCCATTTCACTGCTGGTTGGGAAGTTGAAGGAAATTTGTGCGTTGTCGGATATCACAGAAAGTTGTATACATTGAGGACCGATACCGTACAGTTGGTTTATGTCAGTGACAGCACTATTGTGGACATCCTGCCTGTGAAGAGACGAGATAAGGTAGCTGGTCTACTGCTTCTTACAGAACACGCGAATCTAGTAATCTTAGTACATGATACAGGTAATAAGTGTACAGGAGAATGTGGACTGGTTTTTGAAAGAATATATCTTGGAGAAAATAACAGCACGATGCTCTGTGGTGTTTTCAGTCTACAAAAGGAAAATATTTTGTGGATGATTTGCTGTAATCAGTTCAGGACACATTATATAAGAAAGGAGCTCTTCGTTGAAATGATTCAAGAGGCGAAAGTAGAAGAGAGAACGTTTACATGTATGCAGTATTATAAGCCAAATACAATTCTAGGTCTTTCGCGAAGGAAGGAATTAATTGAAGTGTCTCTAGAAGAGTTGGATAATTCTTTGTCAATCGATAATAATATTGTTCTTCATACCGGAATGTTTCAAAAAACAGATATTATCATGGAGAAAATTTGTGCCAAAGTAAAGAAGCTCAATGCACTCTATGAGAATTTGTCGGATGAACAAGATAAGCTAAAAAGCATAAATATTTACGCTGCCAAGCAAAAATTACAAATAAATCCTGATATTGAGGTATCTAGACTGTGCAAGCATCATTATCTTGATTTAAGTATCTCAGATAAACTGCCTAAAAACAGTTATGTGATGCTCTCTTTTGCTTCTAAAAATCAGAGCACATTCTGCATAAAGAAAGTCATGGAAAGTCATGCACTCAAGATAAAAATGCCCATCAATAAAAATCAAGTATTACATTCTTCATCTATCAGTATGGATTTAATTACATTGATGAACGAACAACGTCCATGGTGCCTCGTACAGAATTTTATAAATCCGCTGCGGCATATTAAGAGGAAAAGAAGGTCAAAGGAAGAGAAGACTATCTTCATAGATACTAAAATATCGTCGTTGCTACAATCAATAGCGAGAAAAGAAATGAACATGACAAAATTATGCGAAATAAAAAAAATCGTACGTGCAGAATTAAGCCAGATATAATGATAGTTGAGGAACTATTTATATATTTAAATTTGATATAAATGTTTTAAATATACATATTCTATTTTTTAATGTTGTATTAGAAAAAACACGCTAGTGTTTCTAGTTCTTTCTAGTTCTTTAATTAGAATAGTATTATAAGAATAGTACAAACTTTATGACTTTTAATTTGATATATGTAATACTGTATTGAGTTTTAAATGCTGAAGATTTTATATTTATTTTTTGTTTTTGTACATATCCTATATACAAGGGGGATACTAAATATTCTAAAAGATATGATTCCTCAGAAATTCAAGAAGAAAACTATATAATCATATGTTCGAAATGATTTAGTTTCAAAGACACGGGTTGTCAAAATTGAAGGGAAAATTTTGTTTTTTTAAAAAATTGCGAAAACTCGAATTATTTTGATGAAACTTTAAACCTAAAATACAAAAGTTCATTAAAATAATCCGAGTGGTTTTCGAAATTTTTGGACAAAAAATTTATTCTTCGACTTTGACACTCTGTATCTTTAAAACTAAATCGTTTTGGATATGTAGTCAGAAGCTTTCGTCTTGAATGTAAAGAATTACCGTTTACAATCTTTTCGAATACTTGTTCATCTTATATATTTTTATGTGCCTTAGTATTGTCTTCTAGGCAGATTTTTTTATATATATATGTATACATATATATATTTATGTAATTACATTTATGATAGAAAAGATATAGAAAGTTAGAAATTTTATATTATAATTCTTATATAAAATGAAAAGACAAAAAAACGATGCGAAAAGAATCGGATAAATGATAAAGTATAGCAATTGTGATATATAATTTCTAGACATTTTGTAAAGATAATTAAATATAATTTAAGGAAGAACATATATTTATTGTGATAAATATTGTTTCATATAAAACTTTGTCACACGTCAGATCAGCTCTCTTTGTTACTGAATTCAATTACTGAAATTACATTCCTTTACAAGAGAATCCTCTCGCTTTTTAACTTTCGCTTTGTTTGCTAGCGTTGATACTTTTGACGTATATTACATATGTAAATGTAATTAATTTTTCCTAGTAATTGGAGGCAATAATTTTCATGCTTTATTTGAAAACGAATATAAGTATGCTAAGTATGCCCAACGATCTTAACATACTAAACATATGGCAGTAAGTACAAACTTACTAAATAAGGATTATAAAATCATTATTTAAAAATGGTAGACATGACAAGTCTCAATAAATATAAATGTAAAATGAAGAGCATACATATTAACACGACATTCATTATATTATACATATTATGTGTAAATCATCGCTGTAAAAAATGTCACGTTTTATCTTCCATGCTGTAACTTCATATATATAACAGTTTATTGTATCTAGACCTATTAGTCTGCAATAGAATGCTGTTTCTTTTTTATCAGGTGTAATATATTTCTTCTCTACATATAATATTTCTGTGTTTTAGACTCAGATAGTACAAAATATTAATAATATTCATCGCAGTTCTCTTATTGATTTCCTTTTTGTAAGTACTTTTTGTAAGTACTTCGATCAATAATATAATCTACGAAGAACAATGTCAGGTAACCATTTCCTATCTCGTTACATTCTATAGAATCCAAAACCAGATGTTGCACCTTGTAAAATATTTCAATATAGAGGCAATCCACGATTAGCAGACTATGCAGACGTATTTTAAGTTAATTTTTGTTTTTTCAATTCTTTTACTTCTATTGTGTTTCAGGTCTGCTAATATAGAATTACCTCATGTAGATGCATAGAAAGGCTCGATTTATGCCTATAATTATAGTACAGTTGTACATCACGTTAATGTATTTAATATACATATATCATAAGTACTCAATTAACAACATTATAAATTATAATATACATTTGCCTCATGACTTATAAAACAGAGACCAACAGTTTAAGTAAATTAGACTCCTGAAAAAGTATTAACAATATTACGCAGTGAAAAGAAAGTTTTAAAATATAAGCATTCACTTCTAAAATTAGAGAATTATAATAAAAGGCAACTTTTATAATTTATAATTTATAATTTAAATTTCACTCTGAATATTCTAGATTAGATCTAGGATATACTAGATTAGAAAAATTCTACTCTTAAAATAAACAAACGTTTTCTTTAGCAAACATTTAATCTTTCATTTTCACGTAGTAAAGTATCATTTTAAGATAATAAATCAATCAGTCGTCAAATTAATTTATTAAGTACTTAATAAAGAAAGTTATTTAAAGTTTACAAAGAGAACAATATCGAAATCTCATTTTGTATTTACATTTGTATGATACAAATATATAGTTTTTATATCAATATAGTTTTAGCTAAATTATAATATTACATGTGTGTTAATCGGAAATGATTAAATTGTTGCTAAGGAAAAATCAAATGCAAATCAAGCAAAAAAAAAAACAAAAAAACAAAAAACGAAATTTTACTTCGTTTTTTAATCTTACTGTAAGAAAAACAGTACATATCTCCTACATTCATCTTAAGATCCTTTCGTTAAGATAATAAATCGCAAAAAAAAGTGATATAAGTACGTGACTGCACCGGCTATGATAGGAATGTAACTAATGTATTGATAAGACTTCAGTGTCTTAAAAAAAAGAAAAAGCAGAAAGGAATACTCCTAGTAAAATTGATTTAAACACACAACGATAATATCTATATAGAGAATTTGTTAAGGCACATAATATAAATATAAGTAATTATATCAATTATCAAGTCATTTCCTCGTTGCTACTCGCTAATTGGGCCATTTCAAACTATCATGCACGTTTAGATTCGTATACACAACTAAAAAAAAGTAACTAAACTCTCCAGTTTTCGGGGGAAGTGACTTTTGAATAACATATACTAAACCTTCTCCAACTTTTTCTCGTTCATTTGTACTGTTTTCTAATATATATGTATGTATGATGATAATATTCGACCGTGTGGCTAATTTCATATATTTTACTTTTGTTCTCTAACGAATCTTTCGTACTAAAATATATTCAAAATAATGTCAAGGCATTATTGCAGCGTAATTTCTATCACTTTTCTTTCAATTAGCTAAAAACTGTACCCGCAATACCATTCGTTTACTTGCATTGAAACAATCGTAACAATAGTGTTTTGATAGAACGTATGTGACGCATACTATATAAAATCTAGAATAAAAAGAATCTTAAGAAAGACAGAGAAGAGTCTTTGATACATGCAAGCGTAAGATAAAAGTAATTTTTTTATTTTAAGATAAAAACCGACATGTTACTAAATAAATTTTAATCCTCTTATTTTTTTTCTTTTCGTGCGTAATTAGATAAGCTTCAAATAGATATAATTGAGTATATTATCGAATATATTTTGATTTCATCATTTATTATCTATGAAATACTATATGACAATCGATTATGTATTATTTTCTTTATGCAAACTATCAATGTATGTAAAGTTATTTTTTTTATATTTATGAAATTTACTGATTCACGAAAAACGGGTACAGTTTCTAAGCCAATCGCAAAAAACATGAGGTGCCTGTTTCGCGATAAATACCTAAATATTTCATGGAGTATCTAGTGTCACAGTAGCAAAATATGTCATGCCAGCATGTTCCGCTCTGTGTTGTTCGATGCTTTTAACGTTACTGACTTCGTCGACAGTATCGAGTGCCGTCGACCGTTCTGCAAGCGTTAAGAATTATCCTGTTTAGGCAAGAGATTTGTTCGTTCCTCGTCATTCACTTTCTTCATAGCGGGCGACATGCGTGTCAACTCGGACTGTCGAATGAGAGTGTCTGAATCTGGTGCGTTCAACGAATCGCGTTTAGCTTGAATTTCCACTGGACTCGTTTGTACCTTAAATACATATATTCATCAATCAGAAAGCAATAAATTTCGCATTAGCTTAATCTTATCGTGAAATTTGAGATATCTTAACCCTCTGGAATGATCCAGCAATAGCTGGATCATTCCAGATTCAACAGATATTTGTTAGTTTTTGAAGATTATTTGTACATCTTCTAAAGAAATTAAAACTGTTCGGAAACTACTTTTTTCCTGCTATTTTATACACTGGATTTATACGCGGAGTGATTTTTTGATTATCTAATAGAATATGGACCAAGAATGATTTTAGTCATAATCCTTCGAAGAATACATCTGAAGATTAAAATGTGAGACATATAGAAACCTTTGCTGATGAATTTCTGATCTTTCCATCATTCCGGGGTGAGATAAACTTTGAATTTGTGATTGGACTGGCGCTGACCGGAAGCGGCGACGTTGGTGCCGTCACACTACGTATGGGTGAATGAATAATGGAATCCTTTCCCTTCTCGTTGTTAATCCTATCCGCGGGCAAAATCGGAGATTCAGGTACACTACGATCATCTTCCTCCAGAGAATGCAATAACTGCAAATTAATAAGTCAGTCAGTCAGTTCGTCCAAGATTGGCAAAAAGTTTCATAACAATTTTTAATAGCTTATGATTTATATAACATTTATACAACCTTCTCCACTTCATCGTCGAATTGTTCCTGACTAGGCAGCGGATCCTTTTGTCTTCTTTCGAGAAGTGTAGCGCGCTTTGCGGCGAGGTACAGAGATCTCTTGACTTTTACGTAAAACACTTCAGTTACTGCGCGCACCGTGTAATCCGGTATAAAGGTATGACGTAACATTGAATCCAAATTGACGGACTGAATACTTCCGACTGTCTGCGGGTTTGCGTTTGTAGGCGACTCGGCTAAGAATGAAAGAGCTTATAGTGAAGCTCCATTTACATTTTGGGTAAACATTATCAAAGCGTATCTTATTCTTACCGATTCCAATGTTAGCGGTAAGAGCCTGTGATCCAAAATACGTGAAAGGGCCACTTTCAAACATCATATTTTCTTTTCCTACCGTCACTTCGACGCGACCTTCTAAAATTAGCACAAAGTAATCGACCGCTTTTCCCTGCTGATAAATTATCGCAGCCAGATCAGTTTTGGCTTTCTCGCGCGATTTCACTTTAATGTGATAAATAATATCTTGCTTCAATAAACGTCGCAGAATTGTCTCCGATATAACATCGGACTTAAACGTATCCACAGCTAAAAATCACACAAGATATAATTACAAATCAAACATCAAAAGATATAAACGCTTTGCAATCCATCCGATATTGCTTACTTGTTGACAAGTACTGAAACATTGCCAACGTTAATTGTGGTGAGATGTGAATTCGTTGGTTTTCCTTTTTCTCAGCGAATATGGTGAAATCCGTTGGCATTTTTGGACGGACCTGCCTTTTACGTTTACTTCTGTTATCCGCTGCAAAAATTAATATTCAATTAAGCCTTACGAATTTGAGTGTAAACTTGAATTTTCAATTATGAAAAAATTTCGCGATAAGCATGAATAAGCAAAACCTACTGAACACATCTGTCTCGTCAATAATCTCAGCCTGAATCAATTCTTCGATAACATCTTCCAATGTTATCAAACCGATTACTTCGTAAAACGGATCACCTTCGCCTTCATTATTAACTCTTTGTACAAAAGCCATGTGGCCTTTGTGACCTGAAAATATATGCGCGATTATTATCATTTATTATTTTCGTGAAATCTATAAAAAAAAAAAAGAAGAATGATCATACAAACCTTCCTTGAATTGTTTAAACATTATGTCCAATGTAACATCTTCAAAAATAAAATTACATGGATTTTGATAAAATTGGCAAAGTGTCTTGAGAGGCGTATTATCATCGGGATCAACAAAAGCGAGATCTTTGATATATAGCATTGTTACGATGTTCGTTCTTACATCTTCATACACTGGTATACGTGAGAATCCTAAAAAAATAAATTGCACAATTTAATCCCAATTAATTTAATAAGTTTATACTATTCCATAAAATTGACAGGAAAATATTCAATAATTACTATTAATAATTAAAATAACCATAATTATATTAAATTATTATCAGGACTTGATAAAATTAAATATTGATTTAGGATTTATCTTTAATAAGTGTTTGTTTGATTAAATTGATAATATTTAGCGTCAATTGATACAATGGAATACGCAAACATCGCTAAAATTCTCTTAAAATATTGTACCTGATTTCATAATCTCAGACACAGTTTCAAAATCTAGAATAGCGTTATAATTCAACATGTATACATCTTCGATTCTGGTCATTACATCTACTACAGTCTTCTTCCGCAGTTCTAACGCTCCTGCAATTATATTTACTTCATCTTTTTCTAAATCGTTGTATTCGGTCGTTACCTAGAAAGGGTCCTGTATAGTGTTAATGTATCAATTTCACGTATTCATGCATTTCAGGCATTTCTAATAAGATTTTTCCACGTGATATTCGCAGTTGTAAGCATTATCAATATTTGTTAAAGATAATAAAATTGTTATATATTATAAAGGAACTATGTTAAGTTGTAGTTATCATTGAAAACCGATGCAACTATAACTTACTTTCTGATAACAATATGCAAGACATTCTAAGTTAATTTAATTATTATACAGTTATTTTAATATTTCTTACCTTGACCAGCTCTTTCAAGCGTTCTCGATTATACACATTTCCAATCTCTTCGCCGAGAAAAAAATCAAGACACTTGCTAATTGGGTAACTTAATGGAAAAGTAATTAACATTGTCAATTTAGTCAGATAGATGGTATTTGCGCCGACACATAATCCGTGTCTGCTACAAAAAGCCTATAACGCAACACATAATAAATCATACTTTTAAGCTAAAGATCAAAATTTTCGAATAAATTATGGAAAAAAGCTTTTGCATAATATAAAAAAACATACCTGTGGCGAAATTTCACCGAAAATGACAATAGCTAATGTTGAGCAGATAACAGCAACAATCCCGGATGTCAATTCATCCAATATTATTGTAAATATTGAATTGACAAGAACATTGGAAAATAGAATAGAACACAAAAGGTAATTTCCGTGATTTCTTACTGGCTGAATAGTTCTTGCATACCTTTTCTCCTACAGAAAAAATAGAAATAACGCAACGTAAGGGAAAACGAAAATGCAGATAAACTAAGAAAATAGATTCGCTTACTTTTTCTGTACCAGTGTTACAAAGTATTTTCAATTCGGTTCTATCTATTGCCATTAAACCGAGATTGAGACCGGAGAAAAGTGCGGACAAACTGAGACAAGTGAGAATGATTAAGATAGCAATCCAGAGCGGTAGTAATTTCTCATACGTGCTGATCTAAAAGATTCGAATTATAAATAATTCTACTCTATAACGAAATTTTATATTAAGCCTAGTTACATGTGTCTAGATAAAATCGCGATGATGAAAAAGAGAGAAGAGAAATATGCTCACAGTGTTGTGCAGCGCGATGCCTTGGTGTCTAAACAATACAATATCTTTATTTAATCTCTCTTTTTCATACAACGGCCGTTTTGTGCAAATATAAAACGACGATCCTAGAGGGAGTACTACACGAACGGTTGCCGTAGATTCCTCTATATTTTCCACCTTAAATATTAAATGGAAATTAAATAATATTAAGTATTAGTGAAAAATATCCTTTATAATATTTTTTAATAACTTGAACGGTGATGTACTCACTGGAAACTCATTACTTTTAATTTTGTCGCATACACTGCCTCTATCCGCCGGAATGTCGGTGAAGGTGATCAAGGTGTCCTCCGTGATACCGGTGCCGAATAATCGAATTACCGCGTTAGTTCCTGCCAAAATCATCGGAATACCTTTCTCGTCATGTCTAGGTTCTTTATCGGCCGTGTCTATTCGTAATCCTTCGATATGTATGTCTGTGTAATTAAATGGAAAATCGCGTTGCGCACGAAAATATTTTCTGGAAATAAGAAATATATTCGCAAATTAATTCATTTCCCATCATTATTGTATCATTGTGCGTCGCTGTTATTATTATAATTGCGACACAGATACATTTAAGCATAGATATATCCCGCGAAAAAAACAGTAATTAATAAATAGCTATGATGAGTGACACATAAAACGTGTTATCAACACTCATTTTCGAGATACCAATTTAATTCATTAATCTATAGAATTAATCATGGAGAGCCCTTTCATAAATAAGGCTATCATAAATAAGGCCTTAAGATAATGAGATAATGATATTTCAGATTGTCGATAAATATAAAAAATTACGTCACTATAATAAAGCATGCTTGTTATGCAGTTAAGTGTTTTTATCTTCTTAGATATCGCATGAACTGATTTCGTAAAATATCGAGTGCAAATAAAAAAATCGCTTTTATGTCTTATTTATTTTCTTAAAAATTACACAGTGCAACAAATCTGGATCAAACAATAATAATAAGATTGAAAATAAGACCGTTTATGTAAGCACATCTCATAAACACGTGAAGCGCTATTTTCGGTTAAAGTTAGATGTTCAACTATATATATATATATATATATATATATATATATATATATATATATACATACATACACAGATTGTGTAAAATAAAAATATATATCTCATACGTAGAGAGTATGCAAAAAAGAGAGAAAAAAAAA
>Ga0157363_1006587_pt1 | contig 10940 bp, 7 predicted proteins | sample AttsexASBM1_FD_111477 | JGI IMG/M metagenome (GOLD analysis project Ga0157363, IMG submission 111477) | Fungus gardens microbial communities from leaf cutter ant in Ribeirão Preto, State of São Paulo, Brazil - Atta sexdens ASBM1 | ecosystem: Host-associated > Fungi > Mycelium > Unclassified ...
AAAAGTAAAATACAAACATATTGAATTATAAGATACAGATTTTATTCAATCGCACAGTAAAATGAGGATCTCATGGTTTAATCCGCTTTTATATTAAACACATTTTTATATTAATTTGTGTATAACGCTTTAATATGCACCAATGCACATTGAGTGTATCCAATAGAATTCCAATAGATTTCGTTCAATATTGAACATAATTACATTATGTTTATCGAATTACTTATTGTTACATATGTATATAGAGTAAATATTTAAAATTTGCTATAAAGAAAAATGTATTAATATTTATTCAAATTAATATTTATTCAAATTTTATTAATTATAAATTTTTATTCATAAATTCAAGCATTTACCATAGCCAGGTTGAGATATACTGGGTGGAGCTGCCGGCTGAGGAGGATTGGATACAGTATCAGTAGGAAAAGCAGTAAATCCTGACAAGTTTGTACTTCGAGAATCCTGAGGATTAATTGCTAAGAATCTTGGTATTTCCGATGGAAAACCATGATATCCTTGTGTTATGTAAGAATTAGATTCGTGTGTTGTTCCGCTGGTGTTCTCAGGTATCTGACTTATTTGGGGTCCCGAGGAATCAGATTTAATCGATAATGACAGATTCGGCAAAGAAGAAAGAATCGATGTAAGATATCCAGATTTTTCTGGATGATTTGCGGTATCCCTATACTCTTTTGGCTGAGAAGCTGCATTGGTGGAAGAATCCTCGTTCGTCCGTAATGGAGATTGAGATTGGATACTGATTGGCTCTTGTCCTATGAAATTGTCCAGCTCAGTATCTAAAAAAAAAAGATGACAACTTATTTATTTAATCTAAAAAAATGTCAGATAATAATATTTTATGTTATTTTATATTAATAATATTTTTTTGTATCTTCCATTTAAAAATCTTATGATAAAGATATTGATACAATTTATATAATTTTTTAACATATTTGTTTGGCGTACTTAAAAGGAATTTATATTTCTACTATTATTAAACATTTTACAATAATATTTATATAATGAAAATAAAAAAAACATTAACAAACAAATAACAAAAATAAACATTTATATAATATAGCTTTAACATTAACATTATTTTTTACAAAATAAATATTTTTTTTTTAAATTTAAGCAAAATTTTCGAAAGTTATTACGATATTTAATAAACTCTTAATTATTAATCCATTTAATAATTCTTAAATAATCAGATATAATAACGTTCATAAAAATCCCTTTCGACTAAATTCTCCGACAGATTATTCACAAACTGTCAATATTGAACAGGATGCAATGAACGTAAGAACCAAGAAGATAATGCGAACCAACGTGGACTATTTTTACACTTTTACTACGTAGTTGATTACAGCAGTTTAATAGACATTGAATTACCAATTTTTTTGTAATGACTTTTTTGTAATGTTTTAATATTTATAAGTTATCCGTATTCAATGAGCATAATTTATAATAATTATGTCTGTTGCATAAAAAAAATTCAATGGTTTGTTAACATTTCCATACTTGCTTTATTCGATTCTCCATGCGTACGTAATTAATTATACAAGTATATTATACAAGTATATGCGATTTATTTTAAAAATTTTTTTAATTTATTTGTATTTATAAAAATATGTGAGAAACTATATTATTTTATCAACACATAACTTTGCAATAAATGCTTACTCAAAGCGTTCAGATATTAAATGCAAGAATCAAGATATTACACATAATAGTCCATTAAATGTGTAGTATTTATAAGTTCACTGAAGCATCGTATATCAAAGTTTACTCATAACGAGACACCTTCGATTGTGCAACAATGTGCGTTAACACCTAAATTTACTTTTGCGTTCATATTATCGTCAATGTAACTGAAGATACGTTACCCCTTTGTAAACTTACGCGAACGAAACTTGATAAATATGCCGCACATTTTTGTATCGACTCTTTCGTTCGAAGTTTTCGTTGTAGTTACGGTATGGAATTACGTGTGTTCCTGCTTTTTGTGACGTACTGTGTGACTTGCATTCTATACAGAAATGCAGTCAATGGATCAACACTCACTAAAGTTTTCCCGTCAATTAATAATACTTATCAACCAGATATGAGAATATCTGAGATAGACAATACGAGAACTGAACGATCAATTGAAACGAAAACGAGACCAGATGAAATAATTTCAAAGGATTATTCGCCTAAGCTTGAAATTCTCTCTCTTTCTCTTCCACGAGAATCTCCGATTGTCGAAGATTTATTAGTGAAGACAAGGATTTTCAACGACTTTAAAAAAACAAAATGTTCTAGGTTTGTTAATTCGCATAATAAAAATATTTATATAAAAATAATAGTAAACATTTCAATATAATTTTTATCTTGTTCTACTTGCGGATATATTTGTAATGTATAAACACAAATAGAGAATTATATTTAAAAAATAATATTTCTAAGAAATCAATATTTTTTAAAATAAAAATATTTCTGTTAAAAGGTACTGTATGCAACAATTGGGAATTAGCAAAGGTTTCGAAAATATTAAACTTTTTTTATCATTTTTGCCAAATGAGAACGGAGATGGTAATAATTTTAATATAACGTGAATAATATAATGCAATCTAACATAAATGAACTTTTTTTTTAATTTATAATTTTTTTTAAATTATTATTGTTGTTGACATTGTTTATCATGTTCGATTAAATATTGACGTAAGTAATTATGTGAAATGTGCTGATATTGATAATTACTAATTGTAAGTTCTGCACATTCTGATAGTTGATGACACACAATTAGAAATTATCTGAAATTTTCGAAGGCTATGAATAATATGACATACATTAATACATAATAACATCAGTCAATACCTTATTATAAGACATATTTTGACTATATTCTCATGATTAATTACATATTCTCTGGATATCGATTTAAAAAAATCAATTTATAAACCAAGAGATATGATCATCAACATATTGAAGTATGCTCATCTTATGTAAAATATTTTATAAAATATATAATGTATATGAGATTTATTATTTTTATATACATTATATACATAATATTTTTACATAATTATTTTATATAATTATTTTTATATACATAATGTAGGTATATAAATATATATTTTTTAAAGAACATGAACTAGTATACTCGATGAACTAGTATACTCGAAAAATTTGTAATTGAATATAAGTTGTATTTATTTAAAATTTTGACGTTGAAAAAATATATTCATTCAAATAAATAAATTTATTCAAAACTATGAGTTTTCAAAACATTTATTCATAAAAATATAATGATTATTTTACGAGTATTCATATTTATTCAAATAAATATTCAAATAAGATATAAAGTAAAAAAAAGAAAACTTCAATAAGCGTTGCCTATTAACGTTGCTTATAGCCAACTAGTGCCTAGCACTATGTTAATCAGCACTTTGATTCTATAACGAAAGAAAAATGAATGTTATTTTTATTTAATATTGAAATGTGGGGCAAAAACTTAAAAATTAACAGTTTTAGATGGAAAATAGAATGTATTATCTTTTGAAATATTTAAAAAAAAATCTAAACCATCTAAACTGTTTTTACAGATTTCTTTACTCGATGTTTGTAAACTATGTACAGATAATGCGGAGTGGGTGTAAATTGGAAATATTCATAATTATATTCACAAAAATATTTCTTCAAATCAAATGAGAAATATTTATTCATTTTTCGATGAACATCAAAAAAAGATATTATATATTCATACTCGTATATTCACATTCATTATTTATTCAATTATTCGAATATTGGGTGTATTCTTTGAGCACACTAAATCATGAACAAAAAACTAACGACAATATTAAATCGAATATTTCTCAATGTAAATAAAGATTTCATACATATAAAATATAAAAACAGATCTTAATATAACATAAATTATAAAAATAATATTGTAAGCAAGTATATAATTATATATATAATTATTTTATATATCATTTCAGATTATTTTTCAATAGAAAATAGTTCAAATTTCAAGATATTAAAACATTTGTCTACCGATAATAAAAGTTCAACAATCTTTGATTATTGTCAAGTAAGTTAATTTTGTAAAAATCGTAAAAATTTCGATAAATATATTATTTAACATTTGTAGATCTATCTTAATTTGAACTGTGACATTGTAAATATGGAAAGAAATTTGATTATAAAAACCGATGAATTTTATTCGAATGCAAAATTTAATCCACGAAACATCGAGATATTTAAAAATTGTTTTTTAAATATCCCAGAATTTTCGGTAAGACCAAAATTAATATGTTCGTATAAAAAAAGAAAGAAATAATTAATAAAATATGTATTTTAGAAAAAATTAGAACACAAAATTAATTTGAGCGGATATACTAAAACCAATTTCCAAACTGATTCCAATGTAATCGGAATTGCAATCAACATTTTGGGAAATCTTACGCGTGCAGTATTGACAATACCTAATAATAGTGAGTAATTCTTCTTCTTTTACTTTACTTTTAAATATAACAAGAATTCTCTGTTTTATTTAAAAATATTTCTATCCAAACTATTTTTTATAAACAAAATTTAACGACTAATTTTATATGATATGTAAATTTTATATGATAGATATATGATAAATAATTTCTCATATTTCGACAAATATTGTTCAAATGTTTTAAGATCAGTAAAGTCGCGATAAATAAATAATGATCGATAGAAAATATTACGTTTAAATAATGTATTTCTAAACATATCTATAGCACTGATAGTTACGACATATACATAGATAAAACTATATTATTTTTCATAGCACATGATAACTAAATTAATTAATATAACGTAAAAATACTAAATGTAAAAATACTACTACGTATTTTTATTATTCTTATATGGAGATAAATTTGAAATATTCTATATATTATAATTCCTTGTACTTAAAAAAAATACTTGTTATATACAAGAAAATTATTTTAAAATATATGAAACAGATTGCGGATTGTATCAAATTATCACAAGTAATATTTCTATCATTTGTATTGAGTTTTTTTTCTGTTACTAGAAGTATTCAATCATGTATAGATTGTGCCATAAGTCAACCGCAGACTGAGTCGAAAAGTCCTGTATCATTTTGCAATTTTCACAATAGTTAACAAGATATTAATTATTAAAAATTGCCGAATATTAATCTTGAATAATTTTTTTACTCAAATACTATCAACTTTACAGAAAAACTGCAAGAGACAAAAAACATTTTCTTCTCATAAAACTCTAAGAATTTTTTCAGAATTTTTTATTAACTTTTTAATACTGTATTTTCTTATTTTTACCAATATATAAAATATAAGATATTAACAGAAAAACTGCAAGAGACAAAAAACATTTTCTTCTCATAGAACTCTAAGAATTTTTTCAGAATTTTTTATTAACTTTTTAGTACTGTATTTTCTTATTTTTACCAATATATAAAATATAAGATATTAAAAAATTCTGAAAAAATTCTGAAAAAATTCTCAGAACTTTATGAGAAAAAAATAATTTTTGTTTCACGCTATTTTTCTAAAGTGTTAAGTGTTAAAGTTGATAGTATTTGAATATATTATTGAAAACCAATATTCAGCAATTTTTAGTAATTAATATCTCATTAATTATTGTGAAAATTGCATAATAGTGGAAGATTTTTCAGTTTTAATGCGCTGTATTTAAACAAAATTCCCTCTATCTATACAAAAACGGTTAGCAAAAACTTACGGAACATCCTATATAATTATCATTATGTATTCAGTTTCGTTTAACCTCTCTATGTCAAGGGCAGTATCGATTTGATGATTACTTTCTACGTATTCATTGTATCACACTAAATATATGTCATACAAGAATTAGTTTTTGCATTTTTATCTATTTATAAAATTTTTCTAATTTTAATCACAGTATATTTTACACAATATATTTCACACACAAAAATCTTACAATCAATAAATAAGTTCCGAACGATGCAAAAGAACAGAATATTAGAATTATTTTATTGTCAATCAATTTGCCTTGTCTTCAAAACTAATACAATGTTTAATTCAAGACTAATTTTCACTGCCAACATGCACTTTAACAGACAAAACGATACAGAGAGAGAGACCAGAAATAGTAATATCATTGACAAGTATATACAACACAAAAGGGGTGGTCGGCGCGCGCAACCTTCCGGATAGATTGTGTGTGAAGCTAACGGGGATGGAAAATTCAAAATACAATATGGACGTAATTGCTTATTATGCAGCAAATAAGGAAAATAACACGAAAGATGATATTATCAACATTAATTCTATAAGTAGTAAGTAAAATTGCAATGTGTTGTTAATGCAACAACGTACAAAAAAATAATAGTAACAAAAAATATAAAAATTATTTTTTAAACATAAATATATTTATAAAAAATATATTTAAAATATTACTCGAATTTATTTTTATATTTATAGAATGCCATATAAATTCTCAACATGAATTGCTGTACAGATTCTGCTGACATTTAGACGTACATTTATACTTATACTGATATTGATTCATAAAGCTTCATTCATGAAGCTCCTTATATAAAATAACTGTATTGTACATTATAAGAAGTCACTTTATCTTTTATTTTATAATCTTTTATTGAAATAATCAAAAAAATTTTTAAATAAAATTATGATAATTTGGAGGTATTAATGAGCTGGCTTTAAAGTTTAAACACGAATATAATAGTTTCAACGAAAGATTGTAAAGTATAACAATCTTTTGTAAAATATAATATTATTTCAGTACGGAAAATAAATCGAAATACCATTATATTATTGCAAATGTAAAATAAAGTAAATTTTATAATGTAAAAACAATTGTGATTTAAATGGAAGAAATATAAATGTAAAATCATGGATACGTCAAAAGGAATACAACTTTCATTAGTCCTGATCGGAATTTATATATGTTATCATATATGTAAACATATCATACAATGCTTTCATTTTCTTATAACAATAAAAGGGAAATCACTCACTTTTATCTTCGCGCAAATAAACTGCGACATAACGATCGGCAAAATGCGCGAGATGTATTCATGCACTCTTACGCAACTTCCAACTTCCTCTTAACACGGCAGCCGTCTGACAACTGCCAATCCGTTAGCTTCTGGCTCGCGGATACGCAATTCACTTATTGCTCTTTGGCCACATCTCTTCCTCCCCCCTCCTCTTCCTCTCCTTCTCTCTCTTTTTTTCTTTTATGTTTACTTGATTTACTCTGATTCTCATTAATTCGCATAGGAAATAAGTTAGGAAAATTCTTTGTTTTTTTTTCTCATAATGTGTAAGATGTAACTGGTTAGGAAAAACAAATACTTCCAATCACAAAGAAACGTGCAATCAAATATTTCTTAGGACAGAGATTCAAATAACTACTGTCTCTCTATTAAGTTTCTCTAAACGATGCCAATACTATTATTATCTACAATTCTATTTCTAATCGAACTGTCAAGTATACCTGATTTTCTTATTGCATTTCTAAAGCATTTTAGTTAAAATAATTGCTGTTTCGAAATGATCTATATTATTATTTTTTTAAGTACTTATTTCTTCTACATAGATTTTTGTATTATACAGACATAGTTACAATAACTTTGTGATTTCATTTTTTAAAATTATTCTTTGTTTTTTATCCTTGATAAATATATGATTATAATCCAACGTAATGAAAATCTATTATTTTCAGTTTTAGTGGCGTAGAAATTTAAAGTCTTTGCAATTTTATGCATCTGAATAATGAAATTAAAAAGTCTTGTGGAATAATATTATTTATGCTGTTTGACAATAGAAATTTTAATTACATACATATATATTATATATACATATATCCTTTATGCAATAGAATATAAAAAAAAATAATATAATATGCTATGACAACATATTAAAATATATATTACTGAAAATTTAAATTTATTTTCTTCTTCCCTTTTTTCTTTAGAGATTAATAAAAAAAATGATTGTTTAAATGAGATATTGGATAAAATACATATCACACGAGCCAAAGCATCAACTGTAATTGAAGTAAGTTAAATAAAATTTATCAATTACATTATTTTACACAATATTTTATATAATATTTATATAATTATTAAAATATTTTTAATCATTAAATTATTTTATAGAAAACTAACGAGAATGCTGCCAATAATGGTGCCAATTTATCACATTCTATAATAAATAAAAAGCGAAAATTTGAGAGATCAGCAGAAATTACGGACCCAAGAAGAAATAATGATGAAATAACAGATAATTTTTCTGATACATCACTCTCCACACACACACGCACACACAAGCGTGAATCCATTGCAGTAATTAATAATAATATTAATCATTTCATTCTACGTAACAATTCTTTGATAAGTTATGGTGAATTTAAGATTTTATCAAATTTCTCAAATATCGAGGTATTTAAAGAATATATTTTTATTGAGACTATGAATATTTTTTATAAATTTATAATATTAACTTTCTTACTAATTTTTATTAAAATTTTATAATAAATAAGATTTTATTTTGCAGGAGCAACAGCAGAAAATTCAAACGCGATCATCGGAAGTCGCATCATTAAATGAAAATATTGATACAAAGATGAAATCATCCGATGAGATCATATCGATACAAATGGATAGCGATCAAAGTCAAAAACTTTCAACGCAAATTAATGAGGATCCTTTCGAAAGAAGAAAACTACTGTTGGATGTAAATGTAAACAGCAAACTAATTGCTGTTCCAGGAACATTACATAGAGTGATTTTTGATGCAACAAATAACTGCGTCCTTCCAGTTAGATATGCAATTCGAGCGAGAAGCTCTCCATTTAGAATCTATAATAATATCCAACCATAGTAAGTAAATTATTTTAAAATAATTTGAAAGTTAGTTAAAAATTAATAAAATTAATAAAATAATTAATAAAATAAAGATTAGTTTTCTTAGAAATTTTAAAGGATTATTATACTACTTACTATATAAGTTAATAAATCAAATTGATAAACACGTGATATTTACAACATGTAGTATAAATAATTATTTATATTAGTCATAAATAGTCACAAGTAAATATTAATTTATAACTAATTAAATAGCAATTTTAATTTTGATTCTTACTTAGGTTTCTCTTTACTAACATATTAACTATTAAAATTAGTAAAACTATTGAATAAAAATGCGCGTCTATTTATGTAACTTTTTACGTCACACTGCACAAGTAACCTCAACATTTCAGCAACGAACAACATTTTTTTAGGCTTGCCATTTATATATTTATAGTCACTTCTGATATTCAAGACTGTCTTAAGTTCAGTCTTGAAATGTCACGAATCAATCAGAAGGTCACATTAGCTTAAGATATTACTTAAGATAATCTTGAAATAAGAACCGACTAAATACACTCTTAGTCCCAGATAGAACCATATAAATATATATATGTACTATAAATGTTTATTTATTTTTTTATATAAAGAGTTTCTAGGATTGTTCATGTGAATACATATCTTGTTGTGTTATTCAATTTAAATGTTGATCAACTTTTCATTATATAAAAATTAAAGGATATAAATACATCTCATTTATTATACAGTAATATTTTCACGTTAATTAAAGACATCAAATAAAAGTTGAGGCTAATATCAATATTTACTATGATGTTAATAATAAAATCTATACTTTACAAATTTATCATATAATCATAGAGCATGATTGTATTGAAACATTAAATGTTTAATACAGCTTATGAAGTAAAATTTTGTATTTGATGAATATATCTATTTTTTCTAAAAATTGTTTATCTTTATCCTAAATCATAAATTTGTATCTAACAGCATATGGTTACATCCGGGACAGACAGATCAGGTAGCTGTAGATATTCTTGTACCAGCGGGAACCCAAGAAACTGTCAATACGCTTACACTGTCTATCGTTGATACAGAAATATTGGAGAAAACAGTACAGGTTTTTGTTCACAATGAGCTTTCGAAAAACATTGATAATGTAAAACCAACAATTGAATATTGGTTCAATAGCAACTGTGCCGGTAAATTGGACAAAGATCGTTGCGAAAAAACATTTTGGAGTGCTGACATTACTGTCCAGGATTATGATTCAGGTAACCAATAAATTGTGTAATAGTATATATGGATAAATGATAATAATAAAAACTTTTGTATAATCAAATCATTCATTTTCTTTCTTTTTATATAGGTTTAAAACGTGTAGTAGCAGTACCGAATGGATTGTATCCACGCACTAAATATATAAGTGGAACAAAGGATCGAGTTACATTTTACTATTTATCTACTTGCTGCACACCAACAGCTACAATTACAGCGATAGATATATCGGAAAATCAGTACACTCGTAGTATTGATGTAACAGCATGGGACAACCTATCTCAAGGAGAAATAGCAGCTGTCGTACTCGGTGCATTACTACTTCTTTTACTTATAGTATGTGTCATTATTGCAATAGTCTATTGTGTTCGTAAAAAGAGTAGTCATGATCTACCTTACACACAAAGATATGGCTCTAGATCAAAATCTGCTCGAGCCGAAAGAACAAGTTTCTAACAATACTTGTAAGAATCACTATAATATCATTATCATGATCAACTATATCATAAAAATTGTAAATGAAACTTCCAAAATGTTATTTAGAATGTAAATAAATAAAGTATTTAATTAATTCCTATGTTGTGTATGTAAATCAAAGTGATATGTTGACTATAAGCATGGAGTAATGCATAATTTATCTATATACGTCCATATATAAAATTAAATTCATATGATATTTATCACTTCCTCTATTTCCAATCAAATCACTCAATTATTTATTAAAGAACATATTTTCTACACTAGACACCTATTTGATGGATTTTTCATGTATGCTATACATGAAAAA
>Ga0157363_1006588_pt1 | contig 10940 bp, 10 predicted proteins | sample AttsexASBM1_FD_111477 | JGI IMG/M metagenome (GOLD analysis project Ga0157363, IMG submission 111477) | Fungus gardens microbial communities from leaf cutter ant in Ribeirão Preto, State of São Paulo, Brazil - Atta sexdens ASBM1 | ecosystem: Host-associated > Fungi > Mycelium > Unclassified ...
CACACACACACACACACACACACACACACACACACACACACACACACACACACACACAAAACACGCGCGCGCGCGATTGTCAATTAATAAACTGGTTTTTTATTTATAATATATTTTATTTTTTATAGTAATAATTGTAATTATAATAGTATTGAATTATGTGGCCACTGCTATTAGCTATTGCTGGTGGCAGTAGTGTTCCGAGCATTGTTCTTCGCGGCTAACTCCGTCTCCGGCTCCGCGACTTCCTCTTCAGTATGGAGGCTCTATCCCTTTGTCTTTTATACCACAATGCATGGAAGCGGTCATATTCTCATTTTGTTTCTACCTAAAATTAAAATTTATAGTTTTAAAATGTTTATATGTATTTTATATATGCAAAATGTTTCAAATTTTTTGATATACTTATGAGCAGATGGAATGGACTAAACTCGGAATCGGAGTTTTCTATTATTTTGCAATTTTTGCGATTTTTGTTAATTATCTAATGAATAAACTTTTTGAAATCGATATAACTTTAATCTTTTAGAGTTCTTTAAGAAACATCTTTAAGTTATTTCATAAAAACCTTGTATAATATACGTATATAATATATTATAGGTATGGGTAAAAGTTCGTGACGTTTTTCCTGTTAGATGGCATTAAAAAAACACCACGAACTTTTTCCCACATCTAATATGTCTAAGAAATAATACCTATTCTTGGCCGCTCCCATATTTGCTGCTGCTATGGCTTGCAGCTTGCAGCCACGTGTTATTCCTGGTGCTGCTCCTGCTGCTGCTGCAGTTGTGGCAGTTGTTGTTGCTGTTGTTGTTGCAATTGCTGAATTAGTTGAGATTGAGAATTCAATCTCATGTCCAGCTTTTGCAGTTGCAATACCACCTGGCAGCGACTTTCGCTGCAGCTATCTCTGGTTTCCTGCTAAAATATATAAATATTATAAATATAACTATGTAACAAGTCTGAAACAATTACATATCATGAGAACTAAAACTGTTATTTAATTATCAATTTTATATCTCTATGCGTAACTCGGAGCATACTCTAATACTTTATTTAGATTGATACTGAATTTTAATATTTATGTCAATCTACATGCGATAATGAATTTGCTGCAGGGATTTTATCATTCCAAAAAATAGTATGTAATTTAAAGTGTCCATTTTTAATGATTATTATGTCAAATATTTATGTCTTGAACAGTACATTTTAGGAAAAAATGTTTCAAACAAAAGTTTTATGATTTCAAAGGAGACATAAAGAGATTCCATTTCATCTTAAGTGATGTTGTTAAGGTCAAGGTCACTTTGATTATTTTTGAAAATGAATTTTTGAAATGAAATTCCTCCATTTTTCATTTATATTCCCATAGCTCACTTCAAAAGCTTTTCACTATATAAAATTTTTTTTATTTTTTATATAAAAATGAAAATAACAGGAACAACCTCCAATGACATCTCTTTATGTCCCCGTTGAATTTATAAAACTTATGTCTGAAACATTTTTCCCTGAAATGCACTGTTCAAGAGATACTTGACGTAGTTATTTATATTATAATAATAATAATAATAATAATAATAATAATAATAATAATAATAATAATAATAATAATATACCCTGTCTATGGTATCGGATTATTATTGCATCTTTAATATCAGTATTATATACGTAAGATTGTCAAGTTAATATTTCCAGGACATACCTGATAGTTGAAAAAGAGATTATTATAAATTATTTGAGTTAAGCCTCTTGTATTAAGGTCCACATAAATTATAATACTGATCATTTTTTATGACATTTTAACTTTTTTTTTAATAGAAAGTTAAGTCGAAAACTGTAGGACTTATATTATTCTTTAAGTTTTTTATGATTATTTAGAAAAAAATCTTTCAAAAAAACTCAGTGATGCCACAATGCACAAAGTTGAGTTGTATGAATTTTTTATAAATTTTCAATGTAAGTGTCGACGGTTGCGATCGTAAAAAGTGTATTAAAAGTATAAAATGAAATCTAAGATTTCGTTAAAATTATATATTTGTAGGAATTTACGGAAAATTCCAGCCATCTAGCGATTCTAATTATAGTATATCGATTTTTATTTATACCAATACTCTAACAGCACAGAACTTCAGGGGGCGTCCTGAGACGTCCAAAAGACGTCCGTGTGTCCTTTGAACATTCTAAGGACATCTCCAGGATATATTCCGCATAAAGTGTGTTATTAGAGTATTTGTAATAAATATAAACAGTACAGACTTATTATTGTTGAAAATAATAAATTGTTTGCACTCACCTTTCGCATCGTCTTTTCGTTCACTCCGTGGAGTCTGTGCAGCTCCTGACGCGGAGTATGCGTATATGTGAAATCGCGTTCGCGAATTGATAAATGAGCATCGAAATTTTTTTGCAACAGTGCGTTATATTCTTGTTGATTCCTGCTCGCACTGTTGATATTCGCCACATCATTTTCAATATTATTTGCTATAATATTGAAGGTAAGGTGAGATTTTACACACAAATATAAAATATTCACATTTTATATTTATATATTGTAACACATATTTATATTTAGTTAACAGCTATATAGAGACATGTGTGATGAATTAACTAAAAAACGTAAGCGAAGTTTTTCAGAAGCTTGGCTTATAGACGAAAGACACAAATCTTGGATACGCGAAGTATCACCTGATAGCAGTATGTAATACTGCAATGTGTGCAATAAAAATTATTCATGCGATTCAATACATGATTCAGGACATGCGAATTCTGTGTGTCATAAAAATAATTTTGAAAATAATATATTGTCTATTAATGATGATACTTCAATTAATCATCTATTGATGATAAGTCAATTAAGAAATGTAACAACATTAAAAAAAAAATGGTTATATTTTGATCAGTTCAAATGTTGATTACGCGAAGCACCACATGATGAAAATTTATTTTATTGTTTAATTTGTGATACCTTACTGCTCAATTATGTCACATCTATCGTCACGCAGAATCCAAGACACATATAAATGTGAAAGTTCTCTTAATGAAACAATTGAATCGAATGAAGATTTAAATATACATTATTCGAGCGTATAAAAGAAGCAGAAATAAGATTTGCCACATTAATCACGGAAAAAAATATTGCTTATAGAACTACAGATAATATTCTTAGTTTGTTTCAATATATTGGAAAGGATCCTAATGTATTACAGAACGTGAAAATGAGTCGAAAAAGATGTATAAATATTATTGCGAATGTTTTGAGTCCTGTTGAAACAGAACGTATTGTAAACAACATTTAAAACACAAAATTTACAATATTTATCGATGAAACATCTGACATTTGTAATGATAAATAGATGACTTTTCTTGTTCGATATATTGAGCCAAAAACATTAGAAAATCGAACGCAAATTAGTTAAATTAATTGATATTGATGCTAGAGATTGCAGCGCAGAAAAGTTGTATGAAGCATTTAGAAATGAAATGTGGACATTACAGATACCATTTACAAATATTATTGCCTTGCCATGTGATAATTCGTCTGTCATGACAGGGAAACATTAAAAAAAATTGGAACAAGTATGTCCACGTTTACTAACATTTTTGCCCTTGCATTCCTCGCGAATTAGTAGCGAATGCTGCGTGTAAAAAAATACCCGATTTTTGCGAGGAATCTATTAAAAAGATTGCTAGATATATTATTAACAGCAGTCCAAAACATTCGGTTGTGTTCACTGAATTTTGTGACTGAATGTTTTCAAGAAAAAAGTCTTAAAATATTAAAATTATGTGAAAGTTACGCGCTGGCTTTCTCGCTATTTTTGTGTTGAAAGACTTTTAGAATATTGGGATACAATCAGATACTTTATGAAATAGCGAAAAAAATAGATTCTGCCAACAATTTATTGTCTATAATGAATAATGTAAAGACAAAGGTTTATTTTCTTTTCTTATAGTACATTTTAGATTTTTTTAACAAATTTAATACACATTTTCAGTCATTAGAAACATGAATTCATAAATTGCAGCCAAAATCTTTAACATTACTTTATAAAATATGCGAAAATTTAAAAAAAAATGAGCATTTACAATGTTTTTCTGTACAATGTTATACTGTTCTCTTTAAAGAAAAATAAAAAAAATCTTTATGAAATTAACTTAGGAATGTCAGGAATACCTTAACGAATTAATGATGCAGGGGGAAAACGTAGTTATAATAATTCAAAGTAAGTGCTTGATGTTTTACGTTACTGCTACTGAAGAAATTCATAAAAGATTGCCTGTGAACGATATTTTTTATTTTAAAATTAAATTTTAAAAAAATCAAAATTAATGTTTTTGGGCCTTCTGTATGTTTACAAGATACTGATAGAGAAACATCATTCAGTAATTTCGTTCATAGTTCAAACTATTGGTGGTTTTGATGAAGACGCTTTAAAGAAAGAATGGTTTGCATTGTCATTAGATTTTGCATTACAAAAGAAAATCAATCTTGCTTTAAGATTCGATGACATGTGATATGGAAAAAAAAAATTTTGCAATCTCAGTATCCAAATAACATCGATAAATATCCAAACTTAACAAAATTTCTGAATGCTATACGATCACTTTCAAATTCAATTTCTCCGCTAACGCGGAGAGAATTTTCCTTTTTAACTGATTTAAAAACAAAAAAACGCAACAAATTATCGCCAGCTTCTGTTAATGTCACTTGCATTGTGAAATCAGCATTAAAGGCAAGAGGAAACTTCTCTAAACTATGACTATCGAAGAAAAACATTTGTCTCATATGTCGACAAATATATTGTACAGTGTTGAAAAAAAAAACGAACTTTAGGATTATATGCTGCTGATATAAATGATATTGCTGGTCCTTCGAGAGCAGATTGAAAATATTGAAAATATAAAATTATTTTAATCTTTGTAAACTTTCTTAAATATCTATCAGAATATAAATTTAAAAGCGTATTAAAAATTGTCCGTGGGTATGACGCTTATAAATCTAACCCAATGAGCGAAATGTCTACAATCGACGATAAGACAACATTAAGATTTCTTTAAAAGTTCTTTAAGAAACATCTTTAAGATATTTCATAAAGAACTTTGAAAAGTATCTTATATAAAGTTGATTTTGCCTCGATTTCAGATATTTTACTCATTGGGAAGAAAAAAGTAAGCGCATTATAATTCCCGGATATAACGCTCAATAGCTCAAAAATATTGTCGCACGCACGCACACATATACATAACTTAAAATATAATAATTTTTATTTTTTGTAATTTCATGAATTGTTTTTATATGATTGTTAATAATTATTGCGTACGAATCTTGTTTGTGGAATGACGCTGGTACGAATCTTGGAAGGTTCGCCCATCAAAGCCGCGTAAAATAATGATGATCTCATTATAATAATTTAAGCTTTATTCTTGAATCGGAAGATTTGTTCGAAGCGGGCGGTAGACAATGCTTGTCCGAGAATTGATTCGCTCGATTAGATGCACATATAACTCGCACTTAGTACGACTTTAAATAATTTCTCGCAGCCGTTAGAAAGAATTCGTATTGCGGGCAGCAATGAGACCAGAGAATCTTGCCGAAGACTCATGTAATTCTCATGCATTGAATGCCTTCGCAATCGGCATAGATCAGTAACGTTATGAGACAAAATACAGCGTTGATATGCGACGTTATATATACTTTGGTTTAGTTCGCTCTGAATATTTGCGTTAAGATACGTGAATCACGAATCTCAATAAATGATCAATACGATCGTATTGATCGGGATCGGAAGTGAACTGAACTCTCGCACGTGAAACGTGTGCGCGGTAGTCAATTTTTCGAGTGTCGCGCAAGAGGGCTCGCGTGCCATTTGAGATAGATAGCGTGATTAGAACAAGCGAGATATACTCATGTTTTGAATGAAATGTCGGCCACAGGCGTGATTGAACGGGGCTCGATGTTTATGAGCTGTTTATTTCCCCGAGAATACATTTGAAATAACAATTTGATTCCGGAACAAATCTGTTATAAGTTCTACTATTATTAGTAATGATTATTTAAAATATGAATTATTTAAAATTAAAAGATTTGATTTAAATGTGCTAAGAATTCTTATAGTATTATATTTAATTTTAATAATTTTAAAAATTATAAATTTAAGGACACATTTTTTAGTAAATTTTTTTTTCATAATGTTTATTAAAATTAAATCCAAAATAATAATTATTATATAAGGATTAATTTTTTTATTGCTTATTGTCAACATTATGAATTTTCAAAAAAAAAATTTACATCCCACGGAGAGGAAAAGTTTAATTGCACGCTATTATTTCTTAGGCTCAAAAGGGAACAGCTGGTGGCATATATAAAAGTCAATCAATATAGAAGTGCAATAGTATTTATAAAATCGGATTGCAGTGGAGGTGCAATCTTCGGAGAGGTTTTTGATTGATACATAGTTTAATGTCAGAATACTGCAAAAGAGCATGCTTTAAATTACTTTTAAATACGACCTTACTTCTAAATACATTAATCTTACTTCTAAAAACAAATCGATCTTTCTTGCGAATAAGAAGTCAGAAATCATATTTCATGCAAATTTTTATTATGAAATAACATTCAAAACACTGGAGAATAAATAAATATTACACAAGGAATGCTATTTGGGTCAAAAGAATCAATCGACAATTGTAATCACTCTCTAAATTAGAAAATATGTAGACACAAAAGAATAATCGCATTATTCTGAAATTTTGCATAAATGTATATTTATTCCTTTGGATAATAATAATAACTTTTCTAAATTGAATGCTGTCAATGACTGTTGGCCACTTTTGGCCATTTTCTGGTATCTGCTGATTCACTAAGAGTGGAACAAAATTTAGAGTTTTTTTTTTTAAGACCGCCTCACCCATGGTTTTTGAGTCATAGTTTTTTCGCGGGACGGTGGAAAAATGTCGAGATAGGGACTGGAGGCAGAGGTACTGCGATAAATCTAAATTCCCCCTCCCCCCTTGTCCGAAAAAGAAGAATCAAGAACTCAAGAGAAGAACCAAGAAGATTGAAACTTTCTTTAAGAAGACAAAAGGATGCTCAAATCTTGTTGCTCCGGATAACTATCTCCGTGAGAGAACTGAAGAGAGGAGTCCTGCGGAAGGAAGGAAGCGTCAAGCATGAAGAAAGAGGTACTAGAAAGACCAGTGCTCTGTAAATACTGTTGTAGCAGTACAAGAAAAGAGCAGAAGGCTGGAAAGCTCAGAGATCTTTCAGAATGCCAATATTAAAAGCCTCGAAGAAGCCATGATTATCGGGACGACAATCTAAAAAAGGGAGAGCAGTGCTATGCCCATGCCTTGCCCATGGTGAAGAAAGCAAGTTGCCGAAGCGATTAGCCGTTCAATTTTTTAACAAGATCTTCAGATTTTGTATGAGCCATGCTCGGACGTGTTTATCTGTACTATTTATCGTTTGCTGAGCTGTGTTCTCCTTATTAATAAATGTTAATCTTGTTTTGTATAATCTTGTTTTTTCTTTTATATTCATGAACTTTATTTCTGTAGTTCGGGAATACGCGAACGCATCTACGAGAGCGACCTCGCGAATTGATTGCACGGGCGCAACAATATCAAATCATTTATACAAATGATACATATCATTAGAATTAAGTAACTACTACTCAGGTTTTACTTTTTAATTCCAATTTAACTTGGCGCCAATTGTTGATATCAAATTTTTTATATGATGCGTATCATTAGAGTTAAATAAATCACGATAAATAAAAGAAATAATTATTTTAAAAAATAACTATTTTGAGGAGTCTTTTAATTCACAGAATGAAAATAAATGTAGCGTCGCGAGATATCCAAAATTAATTAAATTTATTTATATTTTTATTATTGTCATTTTTTTGTACAAATCAGTATTTGCGCCGACTCCTAATGCCTCGTGATGTTATATTTAGTTAAATAAATAATAAAAATAATACTACTTGAGTTTTAAAATAATAGAAATGGTACCGCCGCACACTTGAATTTTATAATTTGCTACAATAGTTTATTCTTCGAGGAGCACATATTCTTGTAAAGGTAATACCACTTGGGTTTTATAATTGAAATAGTCTTTATAATGAAATAAAAAAATATATATTAAAAAAATATAAATTTAAAAAATAAAACTTACGAAAATATCATTATATCTTTACACATTTAATATAATGAAAATCTAATATATTTTTTTTTTACGCAATCAACACTTGCATTAACTGTTACACTTCTCTTTTATATGAAATTATTTAATTTGAGATAACAAAAAAATGATTTCCTTATATACATGATGACTGTTGAGATTTGGTTAAATATTTCATCAGTAATTGGATAATCATTAAGTAATAAGGATTTAAGTAATAAGGGTATTAAGTAATAAATTTGGAGGGATTATTAATATTTCAGATTGCGTTGAAAATCCGACAACTATATCGGCATGCAATTATCATTTCTGAAATTAATTAATTTAAATGGATATATATAATAGTTAAATATTCAGACCGTAATGGCGCTTCATATTTAAAGTAAAGTAATAAGGGTGCTATATCGAAGAATAACAACATTTGCCGGATATTTGTATACAGAGTGTTCCGTACAACATTCATGAGCAGGTAGAGCGGACTAAATTGAGTCGAAAAGTCCTTAAATTTTGCAATTTTCGCAATAGTTACAAGATGAATGAATGAATATATATTTATTGTTCTCCCATAGAGGTTACAAGAACTTCCGCTTCTTCTTAATCCTTGTATTATATTTACTAAATATTACAACTCTAATTTCTAATTTACAGTACCAAAGATACAATTATATATTTCTTTTTCTTTCATAGATTACATCCAATCACGCAAAATAACTCCTAAGATCGCTTAATTTTCTTCTCTCTCTCTCTCTCTCTCTCTCTCTCTCTCTCTCTCTCTCTCTCTCTCTCCCTCTCCCTCTCTCTCTCTGTCTCTCTCTTCCTCCCCCCTTTCCCTCCCTTCCCCCTCTTTCTCTCATTACAATATTATGTATAACTAACGTCACGCTCCTATACTTACAATCTTAAATTCCCTTTCCCTGGGACTTCCGTTTTTTTTTCTCTCTCTTTATTCTCCATTTTTTCTCCATTTTTCTTCTGCTTTTCTCCTTCATTCTTTTTCTCTCTACTTCTCTCTCTCTCTATTTCTTTCATCTATTCTTCTCCGTCTATTCTTTCCCCTCTTTCTCCTAATATCACCTAGAAGTTATCCTGCCACGTTTAGTTATCCTTTCTTTTTTCTATCCATGTTCTACATCTCTCTCCCAAATATGTTCCCAAGTCTCCTCCTCCCCTTCACAAAGCATATCTTTTTATCTTCCTTCTCGCAATATCTCCTCCCTCTTACCTCATTTCCCAATCTGAATTTAACTATCCTCCTCCATATCTTCTCTATCCACTCTTCCTTTAAGTGCCTTGGAATTTCCACTTCTTTAATCTTCTACCAACTATTATATCTACAATCTCTAATTTTTTTTCATCTCTCTTCCTTCTGCAGCTACCTCTCCCTCTCTTTCTCTCTTCTCTCCCTATTCTCTCCCATTCTTATGTTTTCCCAAAATTCCTCTCTCTCTCTCTCTTTCCCATCCTGTTAAATGCACAACCTTCTCCCTCCTCTTCTTCTCTTCCTCCCCATCTCCTCGCCCATCTTCACCCTCTATCTTTTTTTATTCTTTTCTCAAATTTCCATGCCCTTAGTCCCGCCCTTTCCCTCAATTTATCCCTCTCTACTTCTTCTCTCATCATATATCCTGACGTATCTCTTTCTACTTCCATCACCATATCATTAATCTTCTCTATTTCCTCCCTCTCTTTCTATCCCCATATTTCTACCATGTAACTCATTAATGACCATACTAACGCGTCGAATAACCTTTTTCCCCACTCTTTCCCGAATTTTCTTCTCCTCATACGTGTCTCATTAATACTGTCTCATTAATACTCTTTTCTTCGCACTTTATATGAGCATCCTTCATTTCTTTTCATAGTAATCCTAAATATTTATACTCCCCTTCTATTCTCCTTCCTGTCCACATCTTATATTCCTCTTTATTCCCTCTCCTTTATTAAATCTTAATGTCTTTGTTTCTTCCAATTTTTGTTCAATTCTAACCTTTCTTCCTCTAAATATCTTTCCAATCTTCCCATATACTTCTCATATCATTCTTCTTCCTCTGCTAATAATATTATATTGGGTATGGGAAAAAGTTTGTGGCGATTTTTTAGTAAAATTAAAGTGTTTTTCTTAGAGTATTGAAATCAATTTATTTAAACCAAATATGCTCCATTATTTTTTATAATATTTTGCCATTTTTGGGGCAGAACCATAATTCCATCGCGATAGAATTTCTGTAGTTTCTGATCGAAAAACTGCTTTAAGTGATTTTCACAGGCCTCTTTTGAAGCTAGCTTTACACTATTAAGAGAGTTCTGCAGAGACCTAAACAAATGATAGTCTGAGGGTGCTATGTCAGGACTGTACGGTGGATGTATTAAAACTACCCAGCCAAGCTCTCGCAATTTTTGCCGAGTCATCAAAGATGTGTGTGGTCGAGCGTTGTCGTGATGGAAGACGACACCTCTCCTATTGATTAATTCTGGCCGCTTCCTCTTAATTGCTTGTTGTAATCTCTGCAGTTGTTCACAGTAGAGTTCGGAATTAATTGTTTGATTGGATGATAATAGCTCATAGTGAACGATTCCCTTCCAGTCCCACCACATACACAACATCACCTTCTTCCTCGTCAATCCAGGTGATTGCTTGCATCTTCTCTCTTTTCTTTATCCACGATCTTTTTCTAATTGGACTGTCCAATAGATGATTTTTCATCACCAGTTATCATTCTCTTCAGAAATGACTCAATTTCATTCCGTTTCAGTAGCG
>Ga0157363_1006589_pt1 | contig 10938 bp, 7 predicted proteins | sample AttsexASBM1_FD_111477 | JGI IMG/M metagenome (GOLD analysis project Ga0157363, IMG submission 111477) | Fungus gardens microbial communities from leaf cutter ant in Ribeirão Preto, State of São Paulo, Brazil - Atta sexdens ASBM1 | ecosystem: Host-associated > Fungi > Mycelium > Unclassified ...
CACACACACACACACACACACACACACACACACACACACACACACACACACATACACACACACACACACACACACACACACACACACACACTTATTTTTTTAAAACAAAGATTAATTTCATAGATTATAGGAATAATGAGATTATAAGTAATCAACTATATTTTTAAAATGTGTATATAAAAATTTACTTATAGAGTTAATAGAGAAGTGAAACAGGAGATTCATCTGCGAAATGTGATAATTTACCTATTTATTAATCTTGTTAGATAATTGAAAATGATTACATCTTGAATGATTATATAAAGCACGCTTGGTTATGCAAGCTTTCGAGACAAATAATGTATGTAGCAGATTTTGTTTCTGTGGATAAATCGCAAACAAGTTAAGGATAGATTTACGCGGTTCAATGTCATGAATCCTGCTGTATCGGGCGTATAATGAGAGTTCTCGGTGGAAAATTACGTGGACATCGTAAGCGTATCTTCACTTGTCGTACCCAAGTAATCCCCTAATCATCGCGAATTTAAGCGCAACGTATAATTATCTATTTGCTTTCCTGGATAGATAGTCGAATCGTAGAAGTCGAAAGTGAGAAGGCCTCAGCCGAACATCACGTGCCGCCGTCGATGTCGCCGCGTTGCCGCGTTGCCGCGTTGCCGCAAGTGTATAATCGCGATTATATCCGGGCGCATGACCTATGCCAACCTTCGAATTCGTGAAGGTGAGAACTCCCGACGTGCAAAATGATGCCGTGGCAGACAGCATTCACAGTCGTGAAGAAAGAAGTTAGCGACTCGGCAAATAAGCACTTTTTGCGAAGGCGCACGTTTTATATGGGTATGCATTCGTCGGCGAGAATCAGAACGGGATCTTTTTATCGATATGACATGGTGTTTTGTGGCTTTTATCGAATAATCATCTATCCGATAGTCTCTGATGATCGCGCGATCGAGATTAGTGGAGAAGAAAATATAATGTATACATACATAGTCACGTGATTTAAATTTTACTATTATATTGGGTTGTCCGGAAAGTTCGTGCCGACTAATCTATATAATTTAATAAATGTATACTAAAATTTAAATTTTCTGCGTTTCAATTTTCCTTCAATCGGCACGAACTTTCCGGATGACCCAATAAATTTCATTATCGTATATAACGTCTTGATCCTTAATTTTTTTTTAAATGATGCAATTTTAAATAAACAAATTATTAAATTATAAATTAAATATCATATTGTAATCGATATATTCATAATTATGCGCTATAATTATGCAATATAATATTGCGCTCGATGCGCACGATTAACACGATGCGCGATCTTAATTAATCTCGACTTTGTAAGATAACAGCAAGATATGATATGATAACATTTTAAAAATATATCAGAGATTTATGCAATGAAATAAAAGTACAAAAATCAGAATAGCAATAGCATGAATGCTTATAGCTTATTTTGTTAAAATAGTATTGTAGAAAAATGTGTTTAAAACTCCTCCACCAAATTAACTTTTAATGCTTATCTTCACAGATATACATATTAAATTTGATTCCAAAACGTTGAAATTTTATGCATTAATTTACGAAATAAGAAGCAATGTAAGAATAGTCTTCGTCAAGACGGCGAGTCGCATTAGTTTATTTCGGCTGATTTTCCGTCATTATCGCCGGATTTGGATCTCCTTCATTTATCCAGAAGCACTAATGGACTCGTTAAAATTTTGATGGCGCGCGGACTATATTTATGACACGTCAGACCGTCAGGGATACGACTCCAAAATTATATTCCCAAATGCCATCGCTGCTGGCGAGAAGTAATGCAGACGTCGGGAATCGATATAATTCGTTATGCGACCGACTTTATTTTTGTCCAGCTAATTTACCTTAAATGAAACGCGTATCATCGATTCATCGAACTTGAGATACCAGACGGAATCATTTTTTCATACAAAAATTACGCTTTAAACTGTTAAAATATTCTTTTTATGTTTCATTGTCTGCGTTAATTCTTCATTAATTTAATTAATTGAGTTGGTGAGCGCTCTATTAATGAGATTATATCATTTCTAATAGCGTTATTTCGAGAATGTTATAATTGTATTCGGAGGATATAATCGGCGAGGAATGAACAGAACAGGAATTTCAAAGACAGGATAACTCGATAATATCGTGATAATATAATAAGATTGATTGAACATTAATTCGGAATAGCAAAGATAACGGTTAAAACTCCCGACGCAACATCATCCACGATCCGCAATTACTGCACTACCAAAAATGTGCCAAGCTAACCGCCTTATCAGCTGGATCGTCTGGGATTCGACTAATTGTAAGATTCATTCACAACGAATGTCTTTTAGTTCTTATAATAATCTTCTTATATAATAATAATAATAATAATAATAATAATAATTTAATGATTTCAAAAAGATTTTAAAGCCAAAAGAACTATATTGTATCGAAAGTTACATAAAACTGCAGTCTAATTACTTCGCACATATAATGTCAAAAGTTTCCAGCCAACATATATAATTTTATAATAATTTTTATCAATCTGTTTTTATATTACAAGTTAATAAAATTGTTGTCATGTATCAATTTAAGAACGTGATATTTTAAATATTACAGAATATATGAAGTACATGAATCAATAAGTAATCTTAATTTTTAAAGTTAAACCAATTGTTAAACCACCTCGATTGTCAAGGACAATTAAGATTACTTATTTGACTGATTTATTCTATTTGTAATAGGTACTAGGTCTTTATTTCTAAAAATTTTTTATTTGAACAATAGAATAAAATTACTCATTGAATCGAAAATTTTTGGCAGTCACATATAACAAAAGTTAATCAATTCTATTTGGAATATTTTACAAACAAGAGAAAAGGATGAATTAGATATACATCCTCGGGAGCTGATTAAAGTCGAGAATTCATGAATTAATATTAAAATTATGTCCAATTCCTTTCGACATCACTCGGCATCCAATTCAGGTCCTAAAAAACTTGCGTATTTAGCGTAAATCTTAAAAGACGACTATTGTGAATGGACCTTGTAACGGACGAATTTTTAACACGCGTGCTCGCTCACTCGCTCGCGTATACGTGTGAAGAGGAAGGAGCCTTCTCACTCTCCCACGTGCATATAGATAAAGCGGACAACTCGTTGTCCGAGGTCGGTGCTCAAGGTTGCCGGTGACGTCACTGGTCCTCTTCCTCCTCCTCCGCCCTCCTCGCCCCTCGCGTCACTATCTTACTCGGTGGAGCGTCTGTTCCATGCATTGGCTCCTCCGTCATCTTCTAATATGACGACTTGGCGTTTACATCCGCGACACGAGGCAGACATCTAACCTAGCCACCTACCGCCGTCTGACCTGTTCTCTCTTGTTCTCCTTTTACTTCTCCTCCTCTTCTTTATCTTCTTTTTCTTCTTCCTCCTCTTCTTTCTCCTCATTATAGCTCGCGCGATTGCGCAGAACACGTGACGTGTGCATGAATCAAACCTCACTTCGTCTCGTATCAGCCGACGATCCGGTTGTCTTTATTGCTAGAGCAAGATGGTAAATTATAGCACCTGCTGTATACTGAAGAAAAATGCCCTTTTCCTTTCCTTTTCTTCTAGTTCCACCATAGATAATGAGCTCGGCAGAATACCTACCAGGTTTACATATTTGTCTTATCGCGACTAGTTGTAATGACAGCTTCTTGGCGCATTCTTTGATAAGTGCATATTTTATAAGATAGATTTTTATTTAAATTATTATTTAAGTTAAATTATTAATTATTATTTAATAACAATTTTATAAATTTTTAATTGACTTGAATTTTTATGTATTTATTCTTATATACGGTTGAAGCATTTAAAATGTTACAAACTATGCAACTATACATCATTTTTGAAAAGTAAATATGTGTTTTTTTTATATCAATTGATTAATTTCATTACTGTATGCATAAAACTATTAAGGTACGTTTATTAAAAAATTAATAATTTACGAGATATTTTATATTTTATGTCAAAATGTATCGAAATAAAGTATAAAATATCTCGTAAATTGATTTTTCGTTATTTATACTTAATTTTTGTCTGTAAAATTAGAGAAGTCATTATAAAAAAAAAAAAAAAAAAAAACAATCATATAATTTCATTTAAAAAATGGCTATAATCTTTATCGTCATGAAAAATCGATTTTTTTTTTCAAAAATTGATGTTACTGTTATTTGTGTCTTGTGAGGCCATATATAATTTTTGTCTGTATATGTATTTTTTTTTATTTGACACATACTTTTAAGGTTAATAGCTTGTGACACTTTAAATGCCCCACTCTATGTGTACGCATAAAAACTTTAGAGTCAAAACTAATCAACTTTCTGTCTAGAAAATCTTATACGTCTGTCACATTTAACTTTTTATCAAAAAATATTTTCTAATATATACGTATAGATGTTATTCAAATATTATTGACATGTATGATGTAATGTATTAAAAAAATATACGCTAAAAAAAAAGAAGAAACTGAAACAAATATTTCTTAAATTTTTTTTTTCGAAATATGCGTATTACATCAATAAATCGAAATAATTAATTTTCGTGACATCAGGAAAATATAAAAATGATATCTACTAAAACACTATCACATACGCCCAGACATATTCAGTTTATTTCGGATCATTTTTTCGATCGTCATCGTCAGATTTGGACGTCCATCTAGAAATATCAATGGACTCGCATTGTAATCTCAATCATGTGGATGTATATTGTAGGCGTACAAGGAAAGACATTCGGATAACTCGATAAAATCGAGATAACTGGATTGTATTTTTTTGAAGGAACTATAGACTTGCATTGTAAAAAATTTTAATGAACTCTTAACTGAATATAATATTCAGGATTGTTAGCAGACAGAAAAAAATCTGAAAAAGTTAAGGAATTTACTATATTATTTATTATATTATTTAAGGAAGCATTGTAAATATTTTTATAATTTTCCAATTTTTCAGGGAGTACTGATTTAAAGCCCATATTAACAAACATATTGAAAAGAAAATTATACAATAATATCTTTTGCTAATTCTTGAATAGCTTGATATGTTAATGATGTTTCGCAAATCACTCATAGCGAAATTGTAAAAAATTATACAAATTATCTGCAATACCTCAGTAATCGCATGTATTTTTTGAATGCGAACGGATGCATTGCGAAAGATAAGTTTTTTATTTTTGTTTTAGAAGTATCTCGTTTAACATGAAAGTATTACAAAGTTTTAAAAGTTTTAGTGCTAAGTATAAAAAAGTCTAATTAAGATGGCAATTAAAATATAGTATTTCAGTGAGACGAAGTTTCAATAAGCGTAAAACAACAACAAAATAGTCTAGTTTTTCGAAATTTATTTATCTTTTAACACAGTGCGTGCTAAAATAAATCATATTGTTATTAGCGTTTATAACTGTTTATGCGTTTATATAAATTTCTTTAAGATAAGTAATTCTTTTGAGTTTTTTCAGATTTTAATCAAAGAATCGTTTCAAAAAGTGACTGGAAAAATCGGAAAAAATTAGGAATTTTTTTTTTGTTCGCTAACAACTCCGATATACAAAAGGTTTACTATGTATTTTTGAAGCCAACTTAAAAAATGTTTGGATTAATAATATTGATAAAAAATAATAGACGAGGATATGAAGAAAGCTTTACTTGTCTTGAAAAAATGTAACAAAACAAGAATGCATAGAAATATGATAACTAGAAGAGCTTCTAAGAATACATAGTTTTTGAATATTTTTAGTGCACTAATGGTAATTGTTATAATTTGTCTTTATCGGTTACTTTGGATTTAGTAAATATATAGTGATACATTTTCAAATACTTGAATACTTCTCTAGTTACTTCACAAGTACTTGAATATTTCTCTTCAGTTTTAATTTTATATATGATTTTTATTATAAAATTTTCTGTCTTCCAAATTATTTTTTTTAAACAAGGAGGATAAAAAGATTCAAAAGTTTTAGCTTTTAGATTAATAAGAGTTATTTAACAATTAATACACAATTACCTAGTGCAATTAGTGCACTTCATCTAGGTAATATCTACATTGTAATCCAATCTTGTACTTTGCAAATTTACGACATATATTACGTATAGGTGTGACCGAGAATCTTGCTGCTTTCTCTCTTCGGTTCGGAATCAACTTTTCCCGTGATCTCTTATGCAGTAAAGTAATGGTAAACGGTAGTGATCTTGCCAGGATTAAGACTTTGCGCATGATTGCTGCCTGAGAGAGAGAGAGAGAAAAGGCGAAAATATTTGCACGCCGCTAGCCTCATCGCGCGCTCTCTTGCCTCCACGCCGACCATCAGTCTGGACGGCGCGGCGTGTCTCTCTTCACTTTGTGCGCACAGTCGGGCCTCGCCGATAAAATTGCAGATAGCGCACGCAGAGAGGAGAGGCGGAGCTCGACATTATTCGTTCTACGTCGCGAGAATGACGCGGCCTTGAGCGATGTTGAGGGAATGCGAAAGCTCGCTCGCTCGCGAGAAGAGTCGTCGTCGTCGTCGTCGTCGTCGTCGTCGTCGTCGTCGTCGTCGTCGTCGTCGTCGTCGTCGTCGTCGGCGGAGGCTGGTTATCATTAATTAAGCGCTGGTTAGGTGCATTTTTGCGTGTGCATCAACACCAATGAAACTGAAATTGCAACTTGCTAAAGTTTTTTTTGCAGATAAAATCTCCCTTTCGAAATGGAAAAAAGAACAATTGAAAAGAAGATGTTTAAAGGATCTTTACGTTATTTCTGGAATCGCCAATAATTTGGAGAGATATTGCTTTTTATTAACAGAAAGAGGCACATTTGATGGCAATATCATATTTTTTTATGGAAAACTCAGACGATTGTTCCTTTACAAAAAGTATTGGGATATATTAATAGTTTCTAAGCTGTGATTAACTCTAATCGGTATTAGCTCCGAAATTTCCTTAATATAACCTATTGGTATTCGCGAATCCCACGTACTATAAATTAAAGTATTCTTGTTTAAAATTAATATAAATGAATGATTTTTTTCATTTTGAAGGTCAAAATTCGAAGAATAAGTACTTAAATTACATTGAATGTATCACGATAATATTCAAGTATCATATTAATCATTCAATTAGTTACATAATATATAACTTAAAATTATCCAAAATTGTGAAAAACATTTATTCAACAATTTTCCACAATGTATTATTTGAAGAGAAAGTACGTTCAGATCCGCTGGATAGCAATAAATACCGATTAGAGTTAATTAAAAATAAACTTTTAATTTGTGCTCTTTTAGATCATAATGGAATAAATCAATTTTCGCGAGTTCTAAGTTAAAAAATAAGCTTATAATTGTCTTATTGCGATTCAAAACAGGATTGATTATTTCAAATCCAAGTTGTGAAATATCGCTAATAGTGTATGTATTAATTAAAACGCATATATCGTTTTTCAACGCATATATCATTTATTCAAATATAAGATTGAAACGATTATTATATCGATTATCTTATTATATTATTTATTATCCTAGTCATAGAATGACTTGTCCTTTTTGTTTCACATTAATCATTTAACTTCTAAGTTGCGGAAGAGATGGCAAGCATTTCAATTCGCATATTTATAAAAATGATATTTTAATTTTAAATTGCACCATTGAGCATAGTTATTCTAATACATTGTTATAAAAACGTGTTAGATAATGTGAAAAAACGAAGATGTCTGACAGTAAGAGAGAAAGAGAGAGAGAGAGAGAGAGAGAGAGAGAGAGAGAGAGATTATTGTCTTTCGTTTTTTTGATTAACATCTTTTTTTTAGGTGTGACAGAAGTATTATAGAAAGGCTTAAAACAAAACTAAATAAAAAGAAAATGATTTGTAGAAACTAAAGTATGTTAAATATCTAATAAGTAAATTCAGCGTAAACAAGTTTTTGTAAATTGTGCCTCAACGATATTTAACTTTTATATTTATAATTTAATTTTATATCTCACGAATAATTTTTTAAGCGTGAGAACTATTTCGTTGAGAGCTCCAATAACATGATAACAATGATAAACTAATCGATATGAATAAAACATATAACTTATATCTTTACACGAACTTTAACTAATGACTCATAATTCAAAGTTTAATGTACAGTTTAAATCTAAAAAATTATTTATTTGTAAAGTCTGAGATACATTTAGGAAATTCGTAACTGCGGAATAAAAGTCTCTGCTTAGAGAATCGAAAGGTTAATAGTTGACTATGATTGATGCCGGTCAGCATAACCGGTCCTAGACTCGCTCGCTCTTTCACTTGCGCCCGCGTGAGCTCCGTTCACGCATAATTTTCTGATCGCGCGTACCTACGTACGCAGAGTATGCAGATACGTGTCATGTGCACGCCTAGATGCGCACACGCATGGGTTTCACGCCAGGCTGCACGGATTCCTTGGGAACGCACGTGTGAGGCCGTCGTCACTACTGTCGCGCAAAGGTCGTTATCGAGATTGCGGCTTTTATAACGCAAGTGTAAGTTACGCAATCACTCGCTCACTCGCTCGCACGATCACACGATCGATCAGTTGCGCGATCGTTGTCTAGTACGGCGATATGAGATACACACACACACACACACACACACACACACACACACACATACACACACACACGCGCGCGCGCGCACGCACGCACGCACGCACGCACGCACGCACACATATATGTATATCGCAAAATCCGCAAATTTATGGGAAAAATTTGGATAATTGAAATCAAATTGAATAGGGCATTCCATGAATTTTTCAGGCCAGTTATTTTAAATATTTTCTTACGAAAATTCTCAACGACTCGATATCGCCAAAATTACAGTATATAGATCCTAGACAAGGCGCCAAGTATATTGCATATCATTTAGATAATAATCAAGTAAATCCCTCTGAAAAAGAATATCTAATGACGAGCCTCAGCTTATCTTCGGCACAACTACCGATTACATTGCTGTTTAATGAATCTCGCGTGAGTTCTCCAACTAATTATTTAAGGAAGATCCGAAACGGAAGTAACATCAGCCATAAAGACTAACTCGCGATTATTACTATATTTAAATGGAAGATGCATTAGAGTGACAATTCTTATCGTTGTTATCGCTATTATAAAAAAAAAAAGATAAAATACGTTTATGTACGTGTGTGTAGAAATACAGATTGCATTATTCGCTTTACGTCATAGTCATAAATACAACAAAAATATATAGTTATGAATATATATGTATGAAACATCATTCATATACAATTCATAAGTATTAATTATTCAATTTAATATTATTCATAATTATTACAAGATATTATTCATTTTCGTTCTACTTAATTGTTTCGCTTAGTTGTTTTATTTAATAAAATTAAATTTTCGCATATTGATCGGCGAGGATCGGTAAGATGTATGTCGCGTAATGAACCACGCTCGTCCAAAATTAATCGTTATATGAACGTCAAGTGGCTACCATGATATAATAAATGTACTTACAGACACATTTAAATGTATGGTGATCGCAATATCCATGGCAACGGCATCATCAATCTTTATAGAATTTTTTATAAACTCACCCTTATGCGCAGTCACACCGCTCAAGTGCGTTTACGTAATGCGTGTACATGCATATACATGACAGGATGCACTCATATGTAGGTGGTCTGTATGCCTCGATATGTATATGTATGTATAATATTACCAGTGTAACGTATTTTTTTTTCTTTTTCTTTTTCACAAGAGTAGAATACTACTAAACGCCGAACTGAGAATAATGCTGAGAATTTGTACTCAGATTTGATCTACCTGTAATCGTAAACTCATTGAAAGTTAAAAGAGGGAGTGTAAATAATTAAAATTTCATTCCACTTTATTTCAAATCGATTCCAGAATTTTAAATCTCAACGGAATTTTAAATCTGAAATTTAATTTTATAATGGCAATTGAATAGGGGGGAAAAAGTTGAGCGAAAAAAATTTGCAAGAATTTAAAACGCAAAAACGTGAGAAGTTTGAGACACCTTTTATGTAACCGTATGTATGATTATAAATGCGTAACGTAATACCCGACAATTTCTGCGTTTCATACTCGCTCGTTACTATCGATACTGGCGCTACTGACGACAGCGTTTCTCAAAAACCCTCAACAGAATTTAACGAAAAAAGTTATAAGTGGCAATAAACATTACAGAACGATACAAAAAAATGATTTCTTTCTCAGAATATCTCAGAGATAAATAATACAGAGAATTTTATATAATCGTACGATAATTATTTTTGCTTTTCCGATTAAAATATTAAGATATTTTTAGGTATTGTCAGGAAAACGAATAAAATATATATTTGAATTTATATTTGTTTTCTATACATTTAATTGTTCAATATTATATTTGCAAAATTATGAATAGAAGTTATAATTTAGGTATCGCCAAATTAATTTATAATGATATTTTCGTTGATTAAAATCTACACGATGTTTCACGTTGAATCCCACGTGGAAAATGTTTTTACGGAAAAACAAATCGCTCTCAAAAATTTTGTATTGAAATCCCATCAAATATAAATCGCTCGCAAATGCGACATACATGGATCGTAAAATTTGTGCTTTTGAATGTCTATCGCGAATTGAGAAGCACTGGATCACGGCGTGTCTCCGGCTCCTTTCACTTCGAATCTCCTTTTAGTATAGGTGGAAACATCTACCGTTACCTACGCCTTTTACGCCAGGTATGTGCCCGCGTGCCATAAAAGCGGAGCACCGAGGTATTATATATGTAAAGATGAGCATCTTCTACAACAGGTGCTCAGTTTCCATGGATGCGGAAGTGCGTCGTTTCCCGACGCAATGCGGGGAAAAATTCTCGGCATCTCTACCACGCGCGAGCTTTCGCTCGGAGATTTTTTTTCCCCTGAGAGA
>Ga0157363_1006590_pt1 | contig 10938 bp, 3 predicted proteins | sample AttsexASBM1_FD_111477 | JGI IMG/M metagenome (GOLD analysis project Ga0157363, IMG submission 111477) | Fungus gardens microbial communities from leaf cutter ant in Ribeirão Preto, State of São Paulo, Brazil - Atta sexdens ASBM1 | ecosystem: Host-associated > Fungi > Mycelium > Unclassified ...
AACGTTGAAATGGGAAGTCCTATCCCACCCGCCGTATTCTCCAGACGTTGCTCCCTCTGACTATCACTTGTTTCGATCAATGGCACACGGCCTAACTGACCAGCACTTTCGGTCTTATGAAGAAGTAAAAAATTGGATCGATTCGTGGATAGCCTCAAAAGATGACCAGTTTTTTCGACGCGGGATTTGTACGCTACCCGAAAGATGGGAGAAAGTAGTGGCCAGCAATGGACAATACTTTGAATCATAAATGTATAACCAGTTTTTTACAATAAAGCCTCGAATTTCGGAAAAAAAACGGTGGAAGCAAAGTTGTACACTTAATATATATATATATATATATATATAATTGGAAAACATTTTTTTTTAAATTAAATAGAAATTCTGAAAATTTTCTAAATTTAAAAATAAAATAAAAATTCTAAAAAATTCTGCAATTCATATAGAAATCCCGAAAAATTATTTTAAAAATTCTAAGGAAGATATTCACCAAGATGCAATGGGCTGAGATATTCTAAAGTGATATCAGAAATCAAATTTAGAATGCTGATACGAAATCATAATAGTTTTATAAAACAAACATTTTTGAAAGTACTCATCTCTAGAATATTATAAGGATGGAATAATTCATTTATATTTAACACACAGGAGTAGTAAGTAAAACATAATAGTAAGTAAAACATAGTAAGTAAAACATAATATTATAGAATTGATATTCTTATCTTACATTTAAAAAATATTTTTTATCTGAGAATTTCTCAAATTTTTAATGACTATTTAATGACTATGAACTTTTTTATCTGTATTATTATGGATCAAAAAAAACAAAATTATGAATATTAAAGGTTGTAATATATAACCATAAAATTTAAATATTAAACAATTAATCTCACAATACGATTGACTTTTGCATATGATCATCTATTTATCCTTCCATAGCTTTTTTAAAGAATGCTTTTGCATTTTACAGGATGTCTGCTTCAAAACTAACTTGTCCATATTTACCATTTCTCATTTATTATTAACAAATCCTTTACTAAATACAAGGATATTTAATAAATGCACTTAAATATCTTAAAAATTATAAGATATTATCAAGATTTGCTATTTTTTCAAGTTGTATGGTTTCGAGGGAAAAACATTTTAATTAAAAAAAATTGGTCTTCGGTGAGAGCGTGCAGTTAAAATAAAGTTCAACTTTATTTTTTTCCTTTTTACATCAACATTTTTATTGTTAATTTAATTTTTTAACTTATTACCTAGGCCATGGCTAAAGCAGTAAAGTTGACAAAGAATTATTGAAAAATAATAAATATTGAAAAAGAAAAAAATATTGAAAATAGGATTAGAATATAAAAAAATTTTTGAAATAAAAATCCATTTTACAACACGTTATAAATAAATTATTAGTGACTGTAAAGGGAAATCAATCAATTTCAAAAATTAAAAAAGATACACAAAATTTTTTCTTTAGTGTGTTACCGTTCTCCGATTAATTATACAAATAAAATTAAACAAAATCACGAGTTCTCTTAGAACTCGTTTTAGGTCATAGCTAAACTCATAGATAGTAAAATTAACAAAAAACAAATGAAAAATTATGTGTTTCTTTTGTAATTTTTCTCATAAAATCGATTTGCCTAATCAGTTCCCTCTACAGACAATATTTAATAATTCGTTTGTAATAATTTGTTACAAAAATAATTTTTATAATGTTTTTTATCATATTTAAAATCGACTTTAAACATTTTTTTTATTGGTATTTTCATATCAAAATAAAAAAATTAAATTGTAAGTTTTATAATTTTGGCATAACTTTATAATTTTATGAGTCTACAGCTCACTGTGGGGTGTATTAAATGAATTTGAACAAAGTACTTACCTTTGTTCAAATGCAGCATTGCAGATATGGCATGTTCTAATGTGTGACCTGATGTTTTCTAATGCGTATTACATCTTATATAAGTTTAATCATATATAGAGTAAGGCAGGGCTATTCCGCCAGTTCAATTTTAAAGTAATACGAAAATTTACGATAGCACAAACAATATATATCTCTTTGCAGTATCCTTATAATGGCATTATTTATAATACAATCATGATTAAATAATCAACATATGCTGTTCAGAACATAAACATTATCGCGAGAAATGGATGAAAAAGCCCCGCTTTATCCTATACATACCCCAACGTATATATTAGTTAGCGTAAAAGAAACATATTTTGTATACATGAGCACTTTTGTTGTCAAATTGCGTAATTTATTATAATTTATTATAATTATTGAAAAATAAATCCTAATCGATCTACATTCATACAAAATCTTTTTTTTTTCGTTTTTTGCTTTAGGTTCTAGATCCATTTTTTCAAGTATTGACATGTATTTATAATACTTTTTCAAGTATTGAATTTAAAAACCTATATACATATGTACACTATACATGTTACAATATGCTATTTTGAATTGTATTTAAAAAGTATATACATCTTAATAATATTTTTGAAACTTCCACGGTATTTTCTATAAAGAAGCTATACATTTCGCGAGTCATTTCCGAGACCGGATTCATTATTGAAATGCCAACGTTTCATGAACATTGCAATTATATCTTTTTATTCTATTAAATTTATTCTATTAAATTTGTTTAATATTAAATAAAAGTTTCAAGTGACTTTTTTATTTAATTTTTCGAGAACTTTCTTACTATAATATTTTAAGTTGTGAATTTTGGGATATCCTGTAAAATATATAAATTTATCTTTTTAAAACGATTAGATAAGAGACTAAAAAAAAAAAGAAATTATAAAGTTAATTTAAAAATAAGAAAGATATTGTGCAATCGCATTATAAAATCACAAAAGTGCAAAAAATGTCTATCAAAATGGTACCTGATCGTTGCAAAATTTATTTTCTCTTTGCACTTGTTTTGAAAAAAAAAATGTATCTTTCATATGGTAAATATATAATAGAATAAAATAATATATAAATTTTAAGCTCCGATATAGATATTTACTAAAAATATATGTACATATACGGATCGAATATGTATGTGTGTACACACACACACACACACGCGCGCACGCAGAGTATGTATGCATACATACGCGCGCGCGCGCGCGCGCGCGCGTGTGTGTGTGTATGTATATATATATATATATATATATATATATATATACATTCATGTTTATATTTACACGTACATACATAAACAAATCCGTAAAAATGAAAGACTTATCATATAACTACACAATTGAGTACATATATTTGGACATTGTAATATTTATATACATACAATGTTAAAACATAAAATTCTTTAAAAATGTGCTAATTGAGTTGAGTTTTAAATATACACAAGTAATTATAAAGTGTATAATTGTCATCTAAATAAGATCGCAAAGAAATATTCCACTATATACAATAAAATAAATTCACTTTGTATCCGTTTATAAAAACTTTTATATCAAATTTTTTTTTGTATATCTTTATTATATATTTTGTATATCTTTTTGTATAAACTTTATTTTTCTGAGCATCGTTTTTCTTTCTATAGTATATGAAATATATATAATTATTAAACAGAAAATTTATTGCATCTGTTTATGTTTTTATAAAACATTTATTCGATCACCTACTTAAATCTAGAATACCAAAAATGCACAAACAAAATAGAATATACATATTAAAGCTCGTTAAATTAGAATTGTATGTATATAATAATATATTAGATTCTATACGGTATTAAAATATATATCTTTTGAAACATCTCTGATTTGAAAATTTTAAAATGATTGTTATAAAAATGCAACACAAAAAATTAATTTAAAAATATTTTCCGTTTAAATGTATATACATATGTGTGTGCATATATATATATATATATATATATATATATATATATATAAAATATAAATACACATATAATAGGTATAATATATATAGTATATACATCTTAAAGAATATTGTATACATACATATACATATATACATATATATATATATATATATATATATATATATATATTTTTTAATATATACATATGTTTTACACTTAATATGAATATTAGAAAAATTTATTTATTGAAAAATTGCAAAAGTATTAAGTATTCTAAGATAAAATAAAAATATACCTTTAATAAACAGATTCTCACATGCGACATACCGTTATTAGATGTTTTACTGCCAATACTGAAAATCTATAATTTATATCACATGCACTATATAAATTTTCAATACTGACAGTAAATTTTGAAACACAATTATATTGTTTGGTAATGAATTCTATGCACGCGTGCGCGTGCCTGCGTGTGTGTATGTCTCTCTTGCGCTACTTATGTAATTTCGATTTATATTTTATATTGATAAAGATTTGAACTGAAGGATCGAAACATTTATTTTTTTCGTTTTGTTACATTCACACGAAAATAAAGAATTTTCTGTGTATCCAAACAGCTGATGTAGGCTCTGATGGGCTTTTTACATTTTCACTGATAGATTCTTTCCTGCCACCCTTACCCCTCTCTCTCTCTCTCTCTCTCTCTCTCTCTCTCTCTCTATCTAAATATCTGTATGTATATTAGTGCGTAGTACATGAATATGAAAGAAAAAATTCGAAAGAAATATGCATGCTTCTTTATGGCTATGTTCCGTAATTGACTGTCAATACTGAAAAGCTATAATGCACATAACATAAACTATATAATTTTCAGCGCTAGCAGTAAATTTGGAACACAGCCTATATAACTCTACCGCAAATTAATATACAAGAAAGAGAAGATTCTGAAATTGCAAAATAACACTGATCCAATAAATAAAATATTACAACAGTAAGATGCATTTCTTTTACATTAATAATTTTCTTCTTATTATATTAAAATATCAGTAACTTAGTTCAACGATATTAAAGCTGTTAAATTAATTTTGTGTGTATAATTTCAATATAAAATGCACTTATATTTACTATTATACACATCAATATAATTGTAATATCAAAAGTTTAATATAAAATCTGTAATTTCTCATACACATTTAATACTATAAATTCTTTGTTAAAGAATTATGTTCAATACTGTTAAGATGATCTTAAATAATTTAAATAATTATTTTAAAAGATTAATTTGATTAACAGTAATATAAAAGACAATATATATAAAAGACAATATATGTAAGATTTCTATTTCTGGTAATATCAACATCAAGATAAATTTTTAAAATAAATTTTCGTTTATCGAAATATATCTACATACTAAAAAATATAAATCTTTATACTGATAACAATAATTGAAAATTATTTCAATATAGCGGTAGCAAACTTTTAAAAAAATTTAAATTAAACAATTTTTGTATAAAGAAAGAATTGGATTTGCATTCTGCATTTCACAATTTGAATTCTTCCTATACTGCGATATTAGAAGGAAAAAGTTAAAAATTTAAAGAAGTAAAAATTTAAAGAAAATATTCTGCGTTCTAATAGTTTTGGACTAAAAAAAAATATCCATGGATATCCTGGAAAACTAAAAAAAAGCTGCTTAAAGACACAAATAAATTGCATGGAATGTACGCGCCAGGAAATGATATCCTCTAGAATGATTAACAAATTTAATTGGGTACTTTCCATTTATATGATTTTTGATGATACTTATATTTTGATTTAAGTTATATAGTTCAAAAGTCAACTAACTTCATTATAATAAACGAAAAACATGTATCGTATGTAAACATTGATGTGTATTATGTTCCAAATAGCTCAAAAATATGCAAAATTAATTCGTTTTCGTTTAATTATAATAATAGCATAATTTGTTGATATAAAATGAATTAGTTTACGATTTTAGTTACATTCCAGATATATTTGCGTACATATAAATACACTCTCGAGATACAATATTTTCATGACATAATTTAACAAATAGAATTTGGTTTATATTTCTTTGTTTTCTGTACATCTTTTACTATCTAATCGTAAGCAAAATTAATCAACTTGAAATATGGAAAAACATATTAGGAAATTAATTGGAAAGCACCCATTAACTATTAACAAATCTTTATGTATAAACTTACATTCATCTACTACATTGATAATTGCATTTATCGATGTGATCATATTGTTGTTTTTTTCTTACTTCTTTTAATGAAATAAGAGCTAACAATATTTTGTACAAGTTTTATGATACAAATATATTAAGATAATCAGATTATATATATATCATATATTATATGTATAATTTAGAGTTACAAGTCCTTGCAAGGACTCAATTTTTTCTTGTACAAGGCAATATCTGTTCCTTCTAATGACATTAAAAAAAAATTTTTTTTCGATTTCTCTTTGTTTTCTTGCTAGTATCCCTCGCCCTGTACTGGGAAAATTAAAATCTACGTAATTCGCTTATGCCCCTTTCCCCCCCCCCTGTACAGGCACAATATATCTTTACTTTTATTCACTTTGATGATATCAATCGTGATGTATCTTCATGGTTCTGATATTTTGGTTTGCCATGAGTGAAAGGCAGGTATCTGTACTTGATCATATGCTGCGAATAGAAAAAAAATTACATTAATTTAAATTAAAAAATAAGCAGTAAAAAATAAATTAAAGATTAAATAAGCTTTCAACTTAAACAGAAGACTGTTTATCGATCATTCATACCAACTTTCCCGACATTATTTCGCGAAAAAAACGTTTATTTATAGAATGCGTTTAATTTAACGTTTAATTCCTACACTTCAATTTAAATTTAGAATTTTTTAAGATCTTTTTTTTCTCATTTTCAATAGAATACTGTATTTAACTTTTTTTCACGTAACTTTTAAACGTTTATATCAACTATTATCAGAATCTCATAAAAAAAAATTAATAAAATAAAAAGTAAATAATAAAAATGAAAACTATACAAATCTACCGTCGATTTCTTACCTTTATTTGCCGCTTCATTGTGATACAGAATAATGTTATGAAATACATAACAAGTATCGGCCAGAATACTGGTATGTTAAAGCAATCAAATAGAGTGCATATCATGGCAACAATTGTAGATTTTGTTACTGAATACCAGAATTTAAATTCAGGTAATCTTCTAATGAACGGCCTAAATTCTTCATTTGATCTTGTAGGTAACTCAGGACCTTCTCCATCTGTAATTTTATTTCATGTTAAATTAATTTTTTAATTCTATCCGTGTTAAAAGAAAAAAAAAGAGTATACCCCATGTTAAATAAAAAGAGAGAGTATAAAACTCTTATCTTTAAATTACATTACATTTAACTCTAATCTGTACTTTTAATTATCTGAATCTACAAAATATTTAAATCTTTTCATTAAATTAAATCACATTGCATTTATTAAATCATTATAAATTTTTTTCTATGTATAATTCATAATACAATTATATAAAAAAGTTTAAAATACATCTGGCAAATTGCTTACCATCAAAAAAATCCATGGCAGGATCAATTTTTGGAGTAAGAAATGCTATGAATAAATTGAGGTGATAAATTCCTAGTGCGTATGTGACAATATACCACCCCTGTAAATACAAAAGCGTTTCTATAATACCATACAATACAACTGTAAAGAATTAAGTTTGCACATAATTTAATAGAAAATACCGTACTTGAGAGATAAATATACGTAGAATAAAAAGTACTAATAAGAATAAAGCAAATATCCATCGTGATATTACATGAGGAGTCCACACATCTAGATATCTTTGATATATCTGAAATAGAAGAAAGAGATTTTATAAATTATATGATGCACACAAGAGTGAGAATAAAGATTAAGCTGAAAATATGCAAATTAAAATGAAATTTAAAGAGCATAAAAAAGGACAATGCAGGAAAGATAATATAGGAAGCAGTTTATAAAAATAATAATTATGATCATCTTTATCAGCATTTAATTTTGTCAAGTAGCGCTAATATGTAGTATGGTATTTTAATAGAAGAAAATAAAACTGAATAATTGTGTATATATTATATAAAATGTTATAAATGTTAGTGTTTATATGAACAATTATAAACTCATATTAACCTGTGATATTCTTATTATTCCTTGACTGAAGATATTTTTTCTCACTGAGCCACCCAAGTCTTCATCCTGCATCATTTTCTCTCACTGCAAACATAAGACTTTATTGCAATTAAATGTAAATTAATATGAACCAAAGCAGTCCTGCAAAATGTTTTTTATAGAAACCAAGTTTGTTGCATATATATACAATAAATATATTATATACAAATAGTAAAAAAAGATATGAATTATATAATATTTATAAAACTTGATATATATATAAAGTATAGATAGGCAATAACATTGCCTATTCAAGTTTTCTATCAAACTCGGATAGAATTTTTTTTCTTCTCTATGAGAAAAGAATATAGTTATTATGTTGTAAAACTGTTATTATGCTGTAACACTGTTAAAACGACTTTTATAAGTAGAAATGAAAATCTTTAAAGATTATCCCCGACGTATCTTCCTGTTTATAGTCATTAAATATAATTTTTTATAGATATTAAGTGATATACTCAATACTCAATACATTTTGTTACAATTGATATTGACATCATTCTGAATCGAATTTATAGCAATTATACTCGTTTCAAATATCCATCTTAGGATCGAATGATTAAAGAACGAAAACTCCTCATTGCGATCGAGTCCAATCGCTGTCGCGTCGATTCATCAACGATAAATTCACTGTACACAGAGACGGGAGTGCAGACTAGACCACAATGCATCATGGACTATATAGATGATTAGACTATATAAACGACTAAACTTAATTCTAAACCACCGCAAACAAAAAGAAAACTTTCGTCGCGATATTTATTGATATTTTTATCACGGGAGAAAACAACGATTCTGATCATACTGAGTGACATGGCATGGTAGACCATGACATGCTATGTTAACCTAACCCTAACCTCATAAACTTTACAGTACGATGAAATATCGAACAATCTCACAAGAAAACGCATCGCATGATTATTTACCTGCAATATTTTTTGCGTCGTCTTTTCCACCGCGAACAACACCAATCTTACGCCGAATAATTTAAAAAAAATAGATATATATATATATATATATATATATATATATAAAACACGTCACATCAAAAGCACACTATTTAGACGTTCCATAGGGCAATATAGAATTGGCAAAAATTTTAAGAGGGCAGAGGAATGACGAGAAAGGCGCCACGACGATCTGTAATCGCGACACGACGACACGACACGACCAACTGACGACCGCGACGCGACCACCCCCCCCCGTAACGTAAAACGTAACTCGTAACGTAACTACCACTATCACTTACCAGCAGTACCGGCAGAGAAACCTGAGAAAGAATATAAGACATGAGGGCTTTTTTCTCGCAAACTACTGTCCAGTGCACTACTGCCCTCTGAAAAAGTGAATGTTAATTACATAGCAATATTCACTTTTTTGTATCAGTAGCAAGATTTTCTAAACGTCTTAAGGCCGTAGTATAAGTAAGGAGTTCTGCATAATAACAGGAACAGGAAACAGAGAATAAGAACAATAGTTTTTCACTCAATAGTCTAGTTTCCACCATGAGTTCAAATCGGATCAGAATGTAAGAATCAACCAACTACAGTCGAGTATTCCCCTGTTACAGTCGAACGACAGGGGAATGCTCGATTGTAATTGATTGGTTCTTGCCCTTTCTTAAACCCTCGGTGGAAACTAGACCAGTGATAAGGAGATCGAATTAGATAGTGCGCAAGCCAAAAAAGTTGTCCTGTTTTGTATCCCTAATTGGGCACATTTAGCGGACTCAATAAATGAATGAGCGCTCGCTGTTATTAGTTGTATTCTTTTAGTTTATCCAATCAGAATTTTAGATGTAAATGTAACTATTGGGAAGGAATCCGCTGAGCGGAATGGATTTTTGAGAATAGACGTTTGGGCGCCATTTGTAAAGCAGTGTTATGAGGTTAGGTATGTGCACGTTGCGTCACTGATCGCTGCACGTATTTGTTGCTAAGAGATTTGTGATTATAAATCCAAATAAATTAAAAAAGTATTTCAAAAAAGAGATCTCTAATAATTATGTGAATCACATTATAACATATATTTCGACAGCAGGAGATGGAAGATATAGCCCGTATTCAGAACACGCTTTTATTAATAAAATCACGTTTTTGACGTTGATAAAATTCGGTTCTGAATATAGGCTATTATCTCTAAAATTCTATAGTATGCGTAATTTATGTAGTATGTTATGCGCTACATCGTTAAGTGCGTTTTGAATACGGATCATATTTTATGATATTAATACTAAACAACACTATACTAAATGTATAGATAACAAAGGAACACAAATGACTGAAAAAATTGAGAATTGTCAACTGAGCACTTTTGTGAGCAGGACCATGATACAACCGGATTGCTCGGATAGGGTTAATTGCAAATGATGCCCAAAATAAAAATCCATTCCGTTCAATGGACTCCCTCCCAATTAGAGTCAGGATCACTTTCGTTTCTCAGAGTTCGGTTTCTTTATCTCTTACTTCGTGGTTTAAACGTTCAAAGCGACATGCTTGCCAATGAGCATGATTGGTTCTTACCTGTAGATCCAATCAATTATATTTAATTGCAAGTCACTTTGCTGATTTGAAGTTTGAATTCGCCCAATGTATCGCCAATGAGTTGTGTAACTTAAATATTGCTTAGGTAATGAAAATACAATCTCGTCGAAAGGTTCAAATGCTTTAAACTTTTAAATACTTTATTTTTGAGATATATGTACAATTATTATTAAATATACGCGAATACACTTGGCCGTGCTGTTGTGAAGAATTTAAGTTTCTTTACGGAAATTATGCATTTCGCGGGTTATCTTTGTGTCCAAGTTCATTTAAATTTCTTATCAAATAATAGACAAAGAGACTTACTTTCTCTCTCTCTCTCTCTCTCT
>Ga0157363_1006591_pt1 | contig 10936 bp, 7 predicted proteins | sample AttsexASBM1_FD_111477 | JGI IMG/M metagenome (GOLD analysis project Ga0157363, IMG submission 111477) | Fungus gardens microbial communities from leaf cutter ant in Ribeirão Preto, State of São Paulo, Brazil - Atta sexdens ASBM1 | ecosystem: Host-associated > Fungi > Mycelium > Unclassified ...
ATATATATACATATATGATATATATATATACATATATGTATACATATATGTATATATGTATATATATAGAGCACATACAGCAGATACATACATACACATACGTATATTTAAAATCAAATTTATAATTACTTTATAATCAAGCCATAAATATATATATATACACAGAGTCACATTTGAATTAAATTCATGAATTAAGAATATTACATTATTCGAAACATCTAACTTTGACCGATTCTAGGTATTCTCTATATATATATTGTTGATATATAAATATTTATAATAGCTTGATTCTAAATTGTGATTTTAAAGCCTCACAGAATCTTTGCAACATTTTTAAAATAATTTTTTCAATTATTGTATCAACATATTATATCTTGTAAAATTATCTATTATTAAATGAAATGTTAAATATTGCTGTATTTTATAGGGGTCAAAGGTGCACAAGTAGAAGAATTATGGAGTTTGGATGATGAACAATTCAATGAGTTGATGTAAGCTTATTTTGTGTAACATTGACACTGTTTTTGTGATATTTGAAAGACATTTGTACATGAAAGATAAGATATGTTCTTGATAATTAATCTTTTTGCTGTTTTTCCTGTTTTTTTTTTTAGTTTTTGTTTTCATATGTATTTGATTTCCTTTAAATATATAAATAAGAAAAATATACATAGATATGAAAAGTGATAAATATACAACACTGGTTTAGACGATATTAATATCTTAATATGTTAATTTTTATGTGTAATTTTTTTTAATTGTTACAAATTCTTTTTTCTTTTAGGCCTATTCATGGTTTAATATTTTTATTCAAATGGGTACAAGATGATGAATTATCAGGGAATATTGTACAAGATAACAGATTGGACAAAATATTCTTTGCAAAACAGGTATATAAAATATAAAATAGATATCTTAAATAGATATACTACTAACTTAGAAATAGAAAATTATTTTAAGTAAATTAAATATAATTATTATTAATTTTGTTTTTTTACAATATAAAAATGTAAAAGAATTAGAATATATTAAAATATTTGGAACATAGAAAAAATGACACAGATTATATTATTTTATGGAATCTATATTTTGAGATAATTAACAGATAATAGTTACTTTCCATTTACATAAGTGAAACTGAGTCTGAAGTGAACTGAATATTTGATACTCAAATTAATGACGTTATTTGCTTACTTTGGTAAAAAGTTATCACATGACAATATAGGTTCATTTCTTGGAGAAAGAGAAATTTAACTTTTTGAGTTTTGCCTATAATCTGCACAAGATCAAGATGATTATAAGAAGTACAATGCGTATCACATAACAACAAAGATTCATTTCTCAAAGAGATTTGTATGTATTGTATTTCTCACAATAACACGGCCTCGATGTGCAGATTATAGGCAAAAACTTAGTTAAATCTCACTTGTCACATTGCAAAAAAAACGCATTTAACTGAGTTATGTCACAAGTGAGAATTATTTGAAAATGTAAATGAAAAGTAATTGATTCATGTGGAATTTATTGAATATAAAAAATTTTTAATGTGAGACTTAAAAAAGATAACATTTAATTTAGGTAATAAATAATGCTTGTGCGACCCAAGCAATATTGAGCGTTTTATTAAACTGTAAGCATGTAGACATATCTCTTGGACCAAACTTAGAAGAATTTAAAAATTTCTGTCAAAGCTTTGATGCAAATATGCGTGGACTTGCACTTAGTAATTCTGATGTTATAAGAGAAGTACATAATTCCTTCTCTAGGTATTTTATATTACACATATATTTTTTAACCATTAAATATTTATTGTTTACGTTAAAGAAAATTTATTATACACTAAAATTTTAGACAAACATTATTTGAATATGACTCAAAACAGGCATCTAAGGATGATGATGTGTTTCATTTTGTGAGTTATGTTCCGATTGATGGTCGTTTGTACGAATTAGATGGATTGAAAGATGGGCCAATTGATCTGGGTCCGTGTTCAGTAGGGAAACAATGGGTACAAGCTGCGAAACCTATAATTCAAAAACGGATAAACAAGTAAGTTACAAAATGTAGCTTTCTCAATAACTTGCTATATGTGTGTATATGTGTGTATGTATATACACATATACACACATACATATATATATATATATTTAATATTATATATTGCTATCAAGTATAGAAACAAAAATTATTAAACAGGTATAACGAAGGCGAGATTCATTTCAATTTAATGGCTATAGTGACAGATAGAAAAACTTTATATGAAAGACAGAAGGCCAATGTTTGTGATCCTGAAGAATTAGAACGTCTGCAAGCCTTAATTGAGGAAGAGGTTAGAAAATCAAAAAGATATCAAATAGAGAATATCAGAAGAAAGCATAATTATTTACCACTTATCATGGAACTATTGAAGATTCTTGCTAAAGAAGGCAAACTTGTGCCTTTGTATCAGAAAGCAAAAGAGAAAGCACTTGAAAAGGAGTCAAAGAAAAATAAAGTTTAAATTTAAATTTAAATGAGACTAAGAGAAAGGTAATTTAATATATTTGGTATTGATTTGATTTATGTATTGTAACTAATGAAAAGAATTTATTGTATCAATCTTATAAAAATAAAACTTATTTCTGCTCGTAATAAAATTTTTTATAAAATAATTTTAAATAATACATTTAAAAATAATATAGTCATATGTATTTATATTAATTTAACATATTTGAAGTATACGAAATTATATATTAATTATATAATTTAGATACAAAAAGATAAATAGTATAATTGCATAATACTTTTTTTATACAAATTAATTATCAGTAGAATTAGTATTGTTACTAGTTTCCGTTATTTAGCAAAGAAATTTTCCCCATTTTCATAGATAATTCTAGGTAAGAATTTATCGGTATGTGCATTTTGAATTTCAGGAATCTTAGTATGATATAAGTGTTCCACAATATCTGTAACACAAAAATTGACATGTAACATATACATAAGTACAAATTATATTTACAAATATAAATTAGATATTTCGTTACCGGCGAAATTATCCGTATCAATCATCATTTTGCATTCTTGAACAAGATAAAAAAAAACTTTGTAAAGGAATACTGCAGTTGCTCCGTCAAAGTGTTGCGCAACATTGGGCCATATAATTTCGCGAGTATTGGATATTCCTTTTATATACATACTACAAAAATAAGTATATGCGTTTGTATAGTATATATAGTGCGATTCAACAAAATTTGTGATCTGTTAAAAGCAATCTAAATGATACTCAATACATATATTGTACTACAATAAGTTATAGAATGATATTTACTATTCAATTAATTGTATCTTAATGTCGTTTAAATAAATAGGACCCGTGCTGAATAATTGCAGGTGTAACTGATGTTGCCAAAATGTTCTTAAGACATTTTCATTTATATTAAGATTTTCCTCCATTTTTTGCCATATTGATTTAGGAAGCACGGCATCTTTAAGTTCTTTTATATCTTTACTTATTGTCACACTGAGTAAAGTTTTTATAAATTTTTTGATTAGTGGTAATGTCCATTTAACGTCAACTAACGCTGTAATTAAACAATTTAATAGTACACATATATGAATACACTAAGTATCTAGAAATAATAAACAATGTTCAATAAGAAAAAACATATCGCTTTTTTACTTCAAAAGTGATATAATTAAAAAAATATGATCTTCGAGTTATTACTATGAATGTGTTAAGGAGATACCTCATCAGTTATGAAGAGTAAATTAATTTAACTTTATAAAAAGTTAAAAAATTGTAACAACTCAAAAAGAATGGTTCTTTAGAATGACATGAAAGCGACAAAAATGACAATTAATCATGTTAAAAATATATTCTTTTTATCGATATTATTTAACAATTTTCTGTTACGTTAACAAAGTTTTCCCCTTTTTTTGGGAAACTTAATTTTTTAAGTCACTTTTGAAGTGGAAAGAGTTAATATCATAAAAGTGACTTACATTCCGTTTCTGATTTATCTAGAATTTGATTTTTGAGATATTTATATCGTTTAAAAATCGATAGGCTGGTTCGTCTTAGTAATTTAGCTAATTCACTATATTTGGCATAACGTTTATCAAGATATTCATTTTCTATGTATGTTAAAATTTTTTTATCTTCCTTAGCAGTATAACTGTAGCATAAAAATCATTGTGAACACAAATTAAAATGATTTGATGATCAATTCGAACTTTATTTGAGAGTTTTATATCTTACCGAGCGTAAGTGATTTTATTACAATATAATACTTTAAATCTAGAATAAACACTATAGAGATTTCGCCAAGGTAATCCATTTGCCAAAAATTGAACAAATCTTTGTCTTTCTTCTATGTTGTTTATATAATATCTTCCATTGTGTCTCCAAGAAAGAAATGGCTTCGGATTCTCTGGATCCCAGTCATGGAGCTGTATATTACATGGAAAAATATATTAATACAATAATGTAATTATATCATTCTATGATATTGTAATATCTTGCATTTTGAATATTTTCGTTCTCAAGTTTGGAAATTCTGAAGGAAACATCAGAAGGAAGTTTCTAGATAACGGTTAACAAGGACTATTACCTTATTGTGTCAAATATATATGTCTGTCAAACAATCGGTATTTTTTATTAGACATAAGGTTATCTCAAATATTGCAGATAAGTTATTTTTTTATTTATTATTTATTTTAAAAACTTAAAATATATATACCTCGCAGAATGTGTTCCAGTTTTTCTTGATAATTTTATCCTCTATAGGTCTAAATAAACCTTTTCGAATTGGTCCATATTTCTGAAATAATATTTTCTCTTCCATTGTTGGCGCATGAGATCCAGAAAGCTCTATTTTATGTTGTGGTGGTACTTTATGTATTAATTTTATATGTAGTTCTAGCAGTTTCTGAAATATAAAATAATTAGTTTTTATAAGACAAATAAATTATATATAATATTTAAAATATAACAATCAAAATTAATCAAAATAATGAGATCAAAAGTTATGAACCAATAAAGTTATAACAATGAAATGTAATAACCACTTAATTGTTTTGAACACAGCAAAACAAATTATCAAATAAAACGACTAATAAACAAGCAAATTAAGATGAATAAGATTAACAATGAAATTAATTTAATAAAAAATTAATTTATGTAATATATAATAATTAATCAACATTTCTACAGAAATTCATAACTTTAATAATAATTCATAATAGATGTTTCAACCTATATGAAATCATTATCAATATTATAAACTCTAATTGTTAATATGTTAAAACATTAAATTCGCAAGTAAAATGATAATTATAAATGAAAAAGCACTCGTTTATAATTATCATTTTACTTGCAGTTTTAATGTTTTAATATATTAATGATTAGAGTTTTCAACATTGATAATAATCTCGTATAGATTGAGATATCTCTCTCTCTCTCTCTTTCTTTTTGTCATAAATTATTGTTAAAATAATAAATTTTTGTAGAAACATTTGTAATTAATTATATATATACATGAATTTATTTTATTAAATTAACTTTATTGGTTTGTAGCTCTTAATTTCATTTTGATCAATTGAGTCGTTTGCTTATCTTGTTATTTTATAATCAAAATTAACCTTTATATTAATTAATGGCATTTTTTCCCATTCTTCTAAATTATTTAACTTTTGTAAAAGACATTTCCCTTCTATATTTAACTTATGTTTGTCTTTCTTAAAATGACATTCAGATTTTATTTGAAATTGTGATGTTTTAATTCTATGTTTTTTGCGAGACATTGAATCTGCAAATGTATCGGAATCTTCCTTTTCACTAATGGAAAGATTCTGTCACTGAATCCTTAATCATCCTTCGGTCATCTTCTTATGTGGTATTTATCATCGTTAAAAAGATCTTTACAATCTTCGAACTTTATTATCTATATTATTTATTATCTATCAGAATCTAAATTATGTAACAGATTAATATTCTCAGTTTTCTGTATTATATAATTCTGACTTGAAGATATCAGAATCACTATTTATGGTAATTATCCTCTTTTTTTGTGAATATATCTGTTTGAGTTGTATCGAGTTTGCACGTTTAATTTTTTAAATACTGGACTTTTAAGATTCTTTAACAAGTTTTGATTAAATAGGTATATATTCTTATGAGGGCTATTTGTATTTTTGTTTATATATTTTGCATTAAAATCTTGCATTAAAATCTTATCTACTTTGTTAGATGTATTGTGTATATTTTCTATGTTGGTAAATACTGTATCATTCTCTGATTCTAAACAGCATTTCATCCTTGGCAACTTATCCAGGAATTTTTAAATTCTTCATTTTTATGTATCTACAATCAATGTTGTATTTAATATCTCAATCATTAAAATTTTATTTTCCTTAACTTTATTTCTCTTTGTAATGCAAATGATCAAAGTAATCGCATACTATACTAAGTAAATGATGTATCTTTTAATTTTTCCTAACAGTTTTCTTCGTATTTATCTATTAAATTTATTATCTATTTTTTCTAATTTATATAACTTCGATATTTATTAAGAAATGTTACATAAATATTATTGTTAGTCTATTCAGCTAACCGATTTGTTTTTTGGTTATATCAATAATCAACGTATAAAATAAAATCACGTGGCAACTTTGACTGTGTTCCAAAATTGACTGAAAATATCTATTGTGCATGTAACGTAAACTGTAGCATTTTTAGTGCTGGCAGTAAATTTGGAACACAGCCTTTAATAGACCTTATTAAGATGTCTTTTCATAACGCTGGATTTCGGCGCTCATTTTCAGCATTAAAATAGGACATGTGATCAAAACTGACACTTGATACTTATTCGTCAATTTTTACATTAAAAATAAGCGTCGAGCATAAAAAGGCACTTTAAGAATTTTAACCTATTAGAAATCATGGCTGCGTTCTGTTTCATGCATGATGCGCATGATATATCATTTTATCTTTTTTTAATATTCGATGATCAATAAGAATAAAATGGTATAACATGCACGCTATGCGTGAAACGGAACGAATCTCACGTATTGTAGAACAGTTTATGATAGGCTGAAATTTTTATACTCGTATTCATAGTCTTATATTTAAGGCTTCTTTAAATTTAGATACTCTACGAATTATTTCATTGGTTGCTGAGCACCTAAAGATAAAATTAAGAAAGCTTTAAGTCAAGGTCTGATTATGAATATGGGCATTCTCTTATTCTCTGTTTTTTATTTAGGCCTCGTGAATCTCATGTGATTTCATGTAATGAAAGTATAGAATTTTTAATACCAGAGAGAAACCTGAGAGAAGACATGCCGACCCAAAACTTGTAATCGCAAAATGCTGCCGTGCACTACTGCCTCCTGACAAAATGGATGTAAACACTACATAACAACGTCTACTTTTCTTTCGGTACATCGTCCACTTTTCAAGGCTGGAGACGATAAATCGATATTTGATTCATACAATATATTCATGCTACATGTAATACGATTATATGAACCAAATATCGATTTATCGTCTTTAGTCTTGAAAAGTGAACGATGTACCGAAAGAAAAGTAGACGTTGTTATGTAGTTTACATCCACTTTGTCAGAGGGCAGTAGTGCGTGGTAGCATTTTGCGATTACAGGTTTTGGGCCGTCATGTCCTCTCTCAAGTTTCTCTCTGGTACTAAAAATTATACTTTATGAAGTCGCATGATGATGTGTGAAATCCACGAGGTCTAAATAAAGAACAGAGAATAAGAGAATAATGCCCGTATTCATAATCAGACCTTGTACTTAAGACTTCCTTAAATTTATCTTTAGATGCTCAGCAGCCAATGAAATAATTCGTAAAGTATCTAAAGATAAATTTAAAGAAGCTTTAAATATAAGACTTGACTATGAATACGAGTATAAAAATTTCAATCTATCATAAACTGTATTCCACAATACGTCATGTCCTCTTCAGGTTTCTCTCTGGTGTTACACAGTGTCTAATTGTGTCCTTGCTGGAAAGCATCCAAGGTCTCACCATAAATGTTTTGAACCGTTTGGTTGATCAATTAGAAAAAAGAAATTTTACAAATTGATCAATCAAAAATTGCTTTAAAGCATCGCGTTGCCCTTGAGATTGGCAAATTGCATTACGTGATCCGTCTCCTCTGATTGGACGTGGGCATCAAAGCTCTATAGGCATGAAAGAGAGATTGGAGAAAACTAATCACGTGATTTCCATCCTAATTAGACACGAGTATTCACATGTAATTTACCACTCTCTTTCTTTGAGGCTTTCTAGTCTAGCTGTTGTATCAACTTGAATGAGCTCAATGAAAGTACCATTCGTAGATATTTTGCAAACTAATAGAAAAGTTTATCATGAATTGATAATTGATTGTTGAGAAAATATATACAATTGAATAAGAGAAGATGGTCAATATTAATTGATCTACTAGTTGATCAATATTAATGTTGATCAATATTAATGTACTTGGGCATACTTATCTAGACAACACAAAATATTAAAAGATAACGAAAAGAGGTCTTTTTTAAATTGTTTTTCCGGCAAAGCGAAAAGGTGTCTAAAAGATGACGAAAAGACATTGTTTTTAGATTGTCTTTTTAACAAGACCAAAAGATGTCTATAAGACATCTTTTAGTTTTGTTGAAAAGGCAACTTAAAAAAGACATCTTTTCACCATCTTTCTGGTTGTCATTTTCGCAAAACAAAAGATCGACTAAAAAATATCTTTTTGTATTGCTGAAAAGATAATATGAAAAAGATATTTTTCCATTATTTTGATACTTTTTATCACTCATTTGCGAGCAGTACGCGAGATCACTAGATAAACGTGATGGAGTTCAGTTTTTCGTGTTTGAAAATCATACAAAATAAAAAGTGCAGCATTATGAGAAATTTTACTCGTGTTCTAATGAACACGAATAATACACTTTTTTTGTAATCGAGTCTTCAAAGGAGACTATAATGAAAGATAATCACTCTTGCACATAGGACACGGCAAACATAAAATGGGACGTATGTTATTAGTCATGCAATTTTATTTTGTTTTGTGTTACTTTGTTATGTTAATAATTAATTTAGGAATTCGATGTTATTAAATGTTATATGTATCAAAATATAAAAATTAAAAGAAGTTAAAGACGATTAAAAGATATCCAAAGAAGTTATCCTTTAATTATCATATGAATAAGACATATAAGATGACTAGCAGTGCAACATCTGTCGTCTTTTAGTCATTTTTTCGTCGACTATATTCTTTCACTAAAAGATATCTTTATAACAATTTAGTCGTCTTTTAGACGATTTTGTGCTCTCTGGGTATATATTTCTCAATAATCGTGGTTAATGTCCGAAACGTTTTGCCGCATAGTCACATCTGAGATAATTAAATTTAAATTAAGAAATATGTATTGTACTTATGACTCTAATTTTGACCCATTATTGGCGCGTTCTCTATTATATTAAAAAAAAATTATTGTTAAATCTTTTATAAATTGCAAAATTTTGGACTAAGACATAGACAAAATAATAAAGAAATATAATTAAAGTCATAAGAAAGCAAGTAAGTAACAAATTGTAAAATTCTAAGATGTTTTATAAATAAAAGAACATATATGTATATTGTATTGCTCAAAATTGCTTATATAAATAAAATATAATTCTAATTATATTATATTAAAATATATATGTAATCATATTATACAATTATTTTAAATATATATCGTTTTTATTTTTAGCGTTTGTACAAAATTCGTACTTTTAAGAAATATTTTTTGTAAATAATATTTTATCTACATTTATATTTTATCTAATTGTGTTATATTCTAATTAAAACTAATTATTCAACAAAAAATTCGATTTGTATTTCCAATGTGTCAAATATTCCGAAACAGCAAAAGAATTTTTACAGTATATACAAATATCACTAATATTAATATTAATATTCGGAATATACTGTATAAACATTTTTTGTATATATCACGAAATTCACTCACCTGCGAGCAATATGCAAATAAGAATTATATGAGAAAGAATATAAAAAGTGCAGCATTTTGTTTGTGAAGCATTATTGAGCATTGTGAAGTTCAAAATAGTGTTACAAGGAACACATAGAGTATGAATATTTAAAAGATCTCTTAATAACGTCTTAAAAAAAATGTTATTTAAGACGTTTTTTTGATGATTTTAAAACGTTTTAAAATATGACTTCGAGACTTTCAAATGTCTTTTATACGTCTTTAAGATGTAAAAATGTTGTATGGGAAAGTAAATGAATGTTTTTGACAATACAATTTTATTATAAAAATTTATTTCAGGGAGATAGACTTCCTAACATTTCTGGGAAAATATAAGATTATTATATTATTTTGCCGAATATACATATATGAAACATTCTCCGAATATGTATTAATGCATGACTGGAATATTTAATGATTATTATTTGAATGTTGCTTTAACATTCTGAAAATATTTTGAAATATTCCGAATTATTCTTGGAATATTATTTTGGGTTTTTTAGAATATTTTACGGAATATTTTAGGAATGTTTAGCGTTAGTTGAGTTAATGTATTCTAATATTCAATTCCATGATAGTTGTACATTCCTTGGTATAAGAAAATATATATGACGTACATTATTTATTTTAAACATTATTAATATCAATAACTAATTGAACTAATATCAATAATTAATGAATAATTAAATTTATAATTTGGACAAATGTCCAAATTTATTTAAATAATATACATTATATTTTATTACTGTTATAAAGTGTCTAAAAAGTTTCGGGACGAATAACTCCTCAGGAAAACATTATCAAGAAAAACGTTAAATACAAAAATTTTAAGGTTCAAAAAGATCTATTTTGATTAAACTGATCTTATCAGTTTAACCTTGAGTGGCGTCGCCAAGTCAGATCAAAT
>Ga0157363_1006592_pt1 | contig 10935 bp, 7 predicted proteins | sample AttsexASBM1_FD_111477 | JGI IMG/M metagenome (GOLD analysis project Ga0157363, IMG submission 111477) | Fungus gardens microbial communities from leaf cutter ant in Ribeirão Preto, State of São Paulo, Brazil - Atta sexdens ASBM1 | ecosystem: Host-associated > Fungi > Mycelium > Unclassified ...
AGAGAGAGAAAAGGAGATACGAAGGCTTAAAAAAACGTTAAAATTATGGACTCGGTTTTCCAAGGAGCCGTACATACGTGGAAATGCAAACAATAGAGACTCTTGTCCTTACGTCGAGACCTCACTGTACTTGCATTCTAGTTTCGTACGAATTCTTTTTTTCATTAATATTTTATTTAAAATATTCTATTGTGTATTCGATATAACGAAGTTAAGATTTATGAAACTCCAGGTGCTTGAAGATATATAGACTTAATAATCGGAATTTAAAATAATACAGAAAATGTGTAGAATGTCTGGAACGATTTATGTGAGTCTGAGAAACATAATCTTTTTAAAAGCCTCATTTTTTTAATTTCTTTCAGAAAAATTAAATCTATATCCACTTTTTATTCAATGATAATTAGGGTGATAAATCTAGATTATAATATTTCTATAATCGATATTTGAAATCAAAACAATTAAGTTGTGATTTTTTCACAACTTATATACTATATATTTATCTACGACAAAATGTCAGTAGATCAATACCGTAGATAAAATATTTGGAAAACGACATATGAAAAATGTTAATATTTGAAGATGCTTATTAATACAAAGTTTGAAGATTCTTAACGCTTTATATTTTTAGCAGAAGCATTTAAAGACTTGCGTCACTGCGCCCGTAAATCTGACACTTTAGATCTCAAAGCTTACTTAATCCTTAAATATTTACCAGGTCTGTCGCGAACCGTGGAATTAAGAACGTCTCTCCTAGTTTAAATTTTCAAAGTCTGAAAATTTTAAATCAATAAATATTGAAATCTTATAGATTCTTAAAGGCAATATCCACACTTCATCGATGTCTCCGCACTTAGATCTTTAAATCTTTAGATTCGCTTCGATATTTACAGTTACAGTGTATCAAACTTACTCGCGATATATATGTGCGTCAAAGCGAAATGAATAAAAGGATGCTCCTTGCAGTGATTTTATTCCGGAATATCTTTGTATGTTACACCGCTTTAGATACTTAAATACCCGAAGCTTTGGATCCGCCGCGCCGCGTCTTTACAAACTCGGACCATCGCTTACCCTGGTCCAGGATCGCAAAATCGTTAAATCTTTGGATCCTTTTGAACTCAATCGAACAGGCTGGCAGCTGCACGAGTGTAGTTTCGTAACGCATTTTGGCACGTAAACGCGAGAGAGCGGCGAAAAGGGGCCGCTTTTGTGGCGAGTCGCTCGCGGATAAATCCGCGCGGCACATCTTTCACACGCAGCTTGTGAGCGGAATAGTCGAACCCTCGGCTCGCGACTGCAAAAAGCGATACGTTTGGATCGAGATGATCCATTGTATCGCGCCCGGCACGTAAATTTCATTTTACAACGGATAACGAATTTTCATTGTCGCCATTTCGCTTCCCACCCCGTTCCTGGCCGATGCGTATATTATCGAAACTCCGGAAACGGCGCCTTTATGTTCGTCTAAATAATATAAATCGCTTCGATTATATCCAAAAACTGCGTTAAACAATTACACTAACGTGTAAATGTACTTGCAACAGATAACGCGCGCACGCGCGCGCGCGCGCGTTTAATCTGCGTCCCGTTTCAACACATTACTGTTATAAATTTTTATAATACTATTTAGATTATATGATTTATAAATAATCAATATCGAAACTAGGGCTTATTCTTTTTCAAAATTCCGTATTCAATATTTAATCCAATATTAAAATTTAAAATCCAACCAAACATTTCCATTGCGATATGTAGAAGCGCTGATAATTAATAAAATAATAATGTAATAATGTCATCCTCGTTTTACGTTATATTGTACTATATCGTAATACTTTCAATTCACTCCTCATTTTTTTGTACCAGTTTCTATAGTTTCTTTTATCAGCTTCGATCTTTCGATATATTGTACAATTTATTCTATTTTAATCTCAGTTTTATTTTTGCGTTATTTTTTTCCCTTGTATTATTTCACTTCGCTTTATGCTTTACCTTTCTCATTCCGCTTCTTCGGCTGTCTAGTTTACTTTGTTCATGTTCTAAATCTCATTCTTCGCTCTCTATACGCTGTATTTTATCTTACTCTGCTCTATTTTTCACCCTACTATACTCCCGTTTGCTTTGCATTGCTTCGTTTCTTTACATTACTTACCCCGCTTCGGTTTACTTCGTTTCGTATTATCGCGCACTTTGCTTTCCTTATTTTTCTTGGTCCAGTTTCAATTCTCGTTTTAACCTCATCTCTTCTTAGGACGTCGCGCGTCCTTCTATTCCTTGTTCAACTTGCTTCGTTGAGCCTCGTGCGCCCATTCTACTTCCCCTTATTCTGTCTTCCATGAACCCAGGGCTTTGGAGAAATCCGAGCCGGATTGACGCTACGTAATTTACTCGTCGTGCAGAAACGAAACGGAGCGCAGGCTCGCCCTTCTGATTTTACGCAATGCATTTTAATCGTGGATTTAACGTTGCGGCACTGGCAACTCGTTTCGAAAATCAACCTTGAAAATCGATTCAACGCGAAATCGGGCGAAGGGAAGAGGTAGATCCCCACAATGACATTCGTCCTCGCAAAGGCCTTATCTTCCTGTTTTTTCTTCCATTCTCATCTAGTTTCTTGTGATCTTTTCCACGACTCATTTCGATTTTTTGCATCTCTCTCTCTTCTATTTGGGTCTCTGCGTTTTTCTTATACTTCACGTCCTCTCGCTTATTTTCCTTAAGACGCTCAGAATTCTTCCAAGTTTGCCGTTTGTTCCAAAATCTCGCCAATTCTCAATATACTTTCTTTGTTGTAAATGCGACGCTTCCGTCGAACAAGCGGCACGATTTTCACCCTCGGTGTAATTCGAGACTTTGCGGGAGTGGAGGCTCTTATCCTCCTCCCTTCTTGCGCCAACCCGCGTTTACCATCTCACTCCTTTATCCCAACTCCCTCGCGATCACCATTCGCGCCTCATAATTAAAGTCTGGAGACACCGAGTATTTTCTATTAACATTCCTGGCTAACCCAACGTGTTCAAAATGACCGCAGCTATTGCGGAATGTTGCGCAGCCGACCAGCTGCATTTAGGATGCACTTCTGCGCAACTGGAATGCAACTGCTTTTGCCGCCATTCGGACTATGTTGTTGCATTTTATCCAGCCTGCAGAAATGTGTTGTTTCAGTTTATATTTAATATTGCACGCGAATGTTATACACCGCATGTACAGAACTGAAGTACTTCATGAAAACACGCTATGCTCCTTCAAATTATTTACATTTTGCGAACTACATCTTGTCTGTATCATCATTTTATTAATATAATTTTACTGCTCTAAATCATCATTCATGTTCTTACATTATGTAAAACGAGTCAAAATCGCATAATTAGTGCGCATAATCAGAATATATTCATACATAATATATAATTTCATTTACATTTTAAGAAGAAAAAATAATCTTTATTAAACTTTTATACATAATAATATTCTTGATTTTGATATTTTCAAAAAGTATTGCATTTTTAATTTATTTGTTACAGAGTAACTTTTCAAATAAATTGGACCAATATTTTATATTCAAATTTATCAAGTAGTTCTATAAAAGGTAATGTAAAAATTATATATCGAAATTGAAAATTCATGGTCTCTGTATTCACAACGTTTTGATAAAATTCTTTACGCATGATTAACCAATCCTATTGGAATGTGCTTTGAAACCATCTATTAATATTCGACAGACATACCTGTGGAACTTTGTTAGCCAGTTTTGAATACTGAGCTTATATTGACATATTTCCGTAAAAAGGACCGTATTAATTACATCATAAAATTTATAACTCGTTGGTACAAAATCTGAGCATAGATAAAGCTAGTTTTATACTCGTGAATTATCAATAATTAATATTAAATAGTAATTTAATTGTACGTACTGATAATGATCAAAATTAATGATTGAAAACTCAATTATTTGAAGAAAGAATTAATTTACCATTGTATCAGCGTTTTAGTCTTATTTGCACTTATATTTATTAAAAAATTTTTCATTTATAATAGATTTATATTTATTTTTTATCCATATTTTAATTATTTTTAGAAAAAGAAAAGGAAGAGAGAATCAAAATATTATAATAGAATAAATAGAATTTAATTAAACATTATTTTTCGCTTGTAATAACAAAATAATTTTATTTTATTTTTATTGATTCCTTTCGAAAATTTATTCTTATATACAAATATTCTTATAAATAAAACTAGCTTTTGGTTAACATCGATTTCGCGATCGATTGTTTTTTTTTGACCCCTAAAACATTTTTGCATGTAGATATTGGCAAGCAGTTGTTTTAACGAAAGAAACGCAGTGCTCGCAAGACCTTGTGCAAACAATCATGATTGTTTACTGAAAAAGCCACTTATCCTCGTTTCATAAACATACTTCTAATAAATCGTGTAAAATGTTGCCTCCATCTTCATATAAGATGAGAGTCCAAAATAGTTCGTTATGGACCAAAATATTCTTGCGACTTTGAATAATACATTCCTAGAATCATGTAATTTTGGAACGATTATTTGAATGAGATATTTTGAGGCATTTGTTATACGAAATATTTTTAAAAGGTAGAACTAAAAGATTTAAAAAGGTTTTATCGTCTTAATTTATAAATAAATGAAATAAATGAATCTGAATTCAGATCATCGAATTTTATATTAACATTTTGCGTTTTGATGAAAACGTGAAACTGATTTCTAATTTTAGATTTCTTCAATTCCTTACTATAAAGAATGTGTTTGTATCTTTGATAAAATTAACGAAATCGATAAGAAATTATTATTATACGAACATAACGACAATAATAATTTTCTGTGAAAACAAGGTTATCGAGATTATTATTTAAATGATTTTCCCGAGTATCCAATTTTTCCCAGATAAATCACGGAAAGTTGATGCGATTGTAATGCGATATTAATTAATAATTCGGGTGAAAGAGAGCACAACCGTGGCGTGAGGAGAGATTCGGCTTTGATTAGTATACAGGACGCGGTGCTAATTTAAATATCATTTGCACGGAGCTCAAGTGCCAGCAGTCATTAGCGTGGAAAGAATTTAATTACGATTGTTAATCAGTACACGCCGCGACGCTGATTTCAAGTTAATCCCCGCGCACGCTCTCGGGGGTTCGTCCGAGCGGATGAACGAGTCCTTATTCAAGGTAGCGACGGCACGTCCCGATAAGCAGAAATTGATAACGAATTTTCCGGCAGCGAGTTTTAGTACAGCGAGTACCGCCCGTCATCCAGTCTGCGAGAGCGAACGACAAGGATAATGCGGGAGTTTAGTGCCAAGTTTTGCGAGTCGCACCGCGCCGGAGCTCATCCGAGCCGGAGATTTTGCGAGTGAGACGCGTAAGCTCGCGCGAGCAATCGCGCAGACTGATATTCGCAGCTGCTGCGACGCGAAAGAGAATTAAGTTGTGAAGTTCACCCAACAGTAATCTAACTCGTTGCTTGGAACAAACGACAATACGGCGGGGTGTACGTTCGAGGATATAACGTGGCACGTGGTAATAAATGACACGATTAAAGCTCGCTAATCCGTAAATGCGTTCAAATTTTGAACATTTGGAATTTGTAAATAGACGAACAGGTAATGCGAAATGTCTAACTTCTCTTTCGCTTTTGATATCCATGTCTCGTTTGGATAGCTTTACATATATAATCGTAATCTGTAGAATGACTAAATATCTACAAACATTTTGAGGATTCTTTTTGCAATTTACTCGAATATTTATTTTATTAGTCCGGTATTTGGAATATTTATATTTGTGGATATTTGAATATTTATGTTATTACTATGTAAAACTACGTCGCTCGAAACAAGTGACAATACCAGGCGGTATATATTCGAGGCTACAGTATGGGGTGTGTAATAAATTACACGATAAAAATTCTATGAATCCGTAAATGCGTTTGGATTTTATGCGTTTAAATTTAAATTGCTCTTGGATTAACAAAAATATTTTTCAGCATTTTTTTATACTTTGTTGAGTGCTTAAATTTTAGAACAAGAGTTAGATACGAAGATTATTAAGATTTTTTTATATAAGAAATCATGTAATCAAAATAATTATTTTTTACACTCGCACGTAAATTAGACTTCTAGTTTTTCATTTTTTCTAGATATAATCTTTTTCTCTTAAAAATGCATAATTTACATTTATAATATATCAATATATTAATAATAATACGTCATTATTATATAAAAATTTTTATTTCTGTAGATATAACGCTCTCACACAGTAAAAACATTTTATATTTACATTAGAAACAATCCACTCAAGCCTTATTAAAATTATGGAACTGTCAACATATCCGAGTATTCAATTAACATAATATAATTATATTATTTGAACATATATTGTATTATGTTATAAATTGATATTCCACATTTTTGTCAAAGTAACACAATTTATGTGTAAATTATGTGTAAGTTAACAAATAACACTGTATTTTAAAAAATAAATTCCAACAATAAAATAAATGAATAAAATGTATAATTTAACGTATCATAAATGTTAATTTTGCTGAAAAATATGTTTCTACAGTTTGCTTACAAATTATATCAGTGTTACATTTTTTATGTTGATTTTTTCACATAATGTTTATATTATTTTCTACATATTCATCTTTTGTTAAATTAATATAAAAAATCGAGTGAATTGGAATCGAATTATTTGAGACACACGAAATGCGTTAAATTTAAGACAAAATTGTCCAATGTGTTCAAAACGCAAATCCAATTAAAGATTACCGTTACTCACCGAAATTTCTGTAGAGGAGAGAACAGTTCTGTCAGATATCAAAATAGATCCATCTACCTTCTGTCTCCACGAATCGCTGAATTGAATTCACCGATTCTTCAAAAATATCGGCCGCAGATCGATCAACTTCAAGACCTTATTGGTCTTAGATAATTCCACTTATGTCGTTCTTACTGTATTCAAGACTGTTCAAACAGAACTCTTCGAAATCATGACGGGGCAGGATATAACTGGAAGCCTTTTAAACGTCAAGCCTTTTCACTTTAAGGTCCTCGAACCGCGGAGTGAAAATATCCTCCGGTAAAGATTTAAAGTCCTAGAGAAACACTCGTGAGCTGAGAATTTGCGATGAATATCTCATAGAAAATCTTCGATAATAGATTAATAAATCGTATAATGTGACGAGACTTTGCCAGATGGATTAATTCTTTATTAATTTCATTTTTCAGTTTTACTTTGATTGGACTGTCTTCCTTGAAATTCTTATAAAATAGTGATGAACCAAGAAAGTCCTTCCTTGATTATAAAACGCAGTGCATACTTTCAGGGTAGAACCTCGAAAGTTTTGTAACTCTGCGGCCACGTGACCAAAAATCTACGCGACGGAAAAAGTTATTCGGTAACCTTGGAACACGAGTCTCAAAAGCTGAAATCGTGTTAGATCTTTTATAAAAATTTTCGTAGATCGCTAAAGAATTTCTGTTCCTCGGTGGGAGATGTCCGAAGATTCTTGCAAACTTGTCAGAGTTTTCAGTGGCTCTCGATAATATCTCAAACACTTTCTAACTGCTCCACACGTCTCAAAATTTCGAGCTCTACTTCCTTAAAAACTTGCGACTTTCAAGTTTTTTACAAACTAATTCGCCATCTCGTAAACTTATCCAAAAATCTGCAAGCTTTCTTATGTCTCCTTAAACTTTCGCGAGATATCTCAGACGCTTCGAGTTGCTTTCGGAGTGTTAGCAAAGTCCCGACTTATCTCGCAAACTTCTCCAAGGACTCTCAAGGATCCTAGGAGAATTCTAAGAATTCTCGGATCACCCCGGGAACACCCGAGGATTTCCTCAAACTTCCTCCAGACCAACCGATCGTCGCGGAAAACGGATTGGATGTTTGGCGGCGATCAGTCACGTGCTTCTGATCTATCGATCGATCGCGATCGGAACGTTACGATTGTTTGGCGTCCTCCACTCGTCGGGACGTCGTCGGCCGTCCAGTATTCGATCGCGTACACGAAACGGAGTGGCTGACACGATCTCCAGTGTTACGTGGAAGCGAGGACGTCGCGACCCTAGGCAGACGCAAACTGACGGCGCGGCGCTCGGCACCCGTTGCCGCGACGCCGTGCGTCGCGACGTCGGCCGTCCCGTCCGCCCGCGGCGACCTCTCGCACGCGCGAACCCGCCGCGCATATTCCGAAGCGGGGCAGAACGGAGCGGAGCGGAGCGACGCGACGCATGCTGCGCGAGCAGTCGTGCGGAAGACGAGACGACGCGAAAGAAGCTGCGAAGGATGCACGCAACAGTTGTTCGAGCATCCTTAAATTCGAGGGTGCTCGTATCTGACGCATACTCCGGCGTGAAGATGCTCGAATTTCACGAACAAACTTTAAATTCCTTGTCGCCCAAGCGATTCTCTCGCACGTTACGTCTGGCACATTACGTACCCGCTTGAACCACAGTCGAGAGATTACGGGATTTTTTTTTATGTCTGTCACATAAAAAATATATCTGACGCTAAAACGTAAAACGTAAAGTTGTATAAAGCGTAACACGATCAAAATCACTTCTCCCATATATATCTTGTAATTTTAAAAAAATCCTTTCAATTTGATTTCATGTAGACTCCGAAAGGATCAAGAGCTTAATGAAATTGACAATATTTATTAAATACTTAGACGAAATTTTAAAGTCAATTTTTCTTCAACAAAACTATTACAATCTATTGTTTTCAAGTCATAACTAATTAAAGAAGTATTTAAGCAACTGAAGACTTTCGAAAACTATAGATATTTCAATAAATATATAAATCTTTCAGAAAATATCGACTTCGAAGCATATCAAAATTGAGATAGCAAATTGCAAATATTTTTATTTCTTTCCATCAAAATAGAAACTTTACCTTTAAAGTGATAGACAATGAAGATTAAGTAAATGATTTGTATTGTAGAAGATATAATAAATGTTAATGTTATTATAGTTTTCAATAAACTTATTGGTTAAATGATTGATTTAGCATGTGATTGGTAATCGATATACATGCCGTCTCATTTCCGTTTAATTTCCTTAAATTCTATTCCTATTGTATTCCCGCCAATTGAAGATATTCGGTGTAAACTTCGACTCCGTACGATCTCTCGACCATCATGTAACCATCAAATGTAAAGCTGCTTATACACGTCTCGCATATGTTATACCATTATACCCTCTCGACTATATTCTCTTCCTTCCACAAAAGCTCCTCGTTTCCCAAATGCTCGTCCTTTCGCTGTTTGATTACGCTGACATCGTTTACACACCAAATTTGAATAGCCAAGTGCGAAATCGGATTCATCGCATTGAAAACTCGTGCCCGGAAAGAACAGTTTTGCAGAAGTATAATATAAAATTTACTTAGATATAAATCCGAACATATACAATTTCGTTGATCTATTAAAATAATTACGCTCAAGCTGGTCGCTAGAATTTCAAAACTTTCTAGCATTGCTCAAGTCTTTTACATAATTATTTTAATGCATCAATAAAATTATTTACAGATTTGTTTACTTAGCTAAATTTTTAGATATTTCATCAAAATCTTTCCATGTGCTTTTATTTGTCAAATGGTGACTAAAAAATTTGATCATCTAATCTACTGTTTCAGATCTCAGGCTGAATATCCAGCAGTGATTCATCTACGCTGTTTCATGTTTAATATCTTGCGTTCTGAAAGTCCTTATCTTATGAGATTGCTTCAATTATCATGAATTTCACTCCTGCATTATCGATCATTCGCTCTCAATCATCATTATCTTGTCTTCTTCACCGCACATTCAAATATAAATCTTCTATGCTGGAGTTAAATATTTTAACTTTTATAGTGACATCCGCTCGTCTTCATTTTTCTCTTCTTTTGGAACGTCCGCAATCTCTTTATGCTTCTTATTTCTAAGTATGATACATCATTTCTAAGTATGATATATATTTTGCAGCGCTTTTTTTTTCTTTATCTTCTTATATGTTCTATTGTCGAATTTCGGTATTTCTATGCGAATGTTCTATAAATATATTTATTCAATTCATCACTTAATTTTCATGTCCATACATCTATTGTATACGTCTCTCATACATATGTATTAAATTATTATACAAATTATATTTTATTAACACTTGAACTCATATACAACAGTGTTGTATTGATGCCTTCATCTTTTTGAGAAACTATCTGACCATCTAATTGTACTTTTATCCTTCCGGACATGCTAATCTGTGTATTTTCTTTTCTCCATACTTCAATAAAGTTGTAATCATCTACTATTATTACGTACGTACATGTTTTCAGTATAAAAATATTATTACATGAAGACGGAAGCAGATTTAATTCAACGTATACGATTCCGTGTATACGAAAATATCAAGCGTATATAAATCCGATAAGATTAATATCCTTAAAATACGAAGATAGATTTTATATAAGCTGATATTTCCATATGTGAGTTCTAAACATAAGAAGCCCTGAAATTCAAATTATTTTAGGCATTGTCATATTGGCTAAACTAAGAATATTCAGATACGAGTTTACGTAAATGAAAAAACTATGCACGTGCAAAAATACTTGCAAATATTTTAAAATTAAGATACCTCCAATTAGAAATATCGTTACTATTTGATTTGAGCCAATTTACTAAGTGCTCACACACGCCGTGCGCCACGCTAATCACATAACGCTAAATTGCAACAACAATCTGCTAATACATCTGCGCACGCGATCGTCTCGCGGAGGCGATCCTGACACGCGTATCGCGTCTCGTGACTCGCGGATCACGGCAGGCGATCCGGCAAAGTTTCGTGTCCGGCCTGACAGTACCGGCTTTAAACATGCGCTCACGTTCCACGCGTATATGTATGTATATATGTGTATGTGCGTGTCCATGTACCGG
>Ga0157363_1006593_pt1 | contig 10935 bp, 5 predicted proteins | sample AttsexASBM1_FD_111477 | JGI IMG/M metagenome (GOLD analysis project Ga0157363, IMG submission 111477) | Fungus gardens microbial communities from leaf cutter ant in Ribeirão Preto, State of São Paulo, Brazil - Atta sexdens ASBM1 | ecosystem: Host-associated > Fungi > Mycelium > Unclassified ...
ATAGTAATCCACTTTCTTGTAAATTTCTTGTGATTGTTGCAAACTGGCGTGATCTTTTCTCCCAATCGTGATGCTTGTAATTTGTGAAAACGCGATACATGCTTACTTACAATGCTTGCCATAAAGTAATTTACATAATACTGATAACAGATCAGTAATTGAATTGAATTTTTCATTGAACTGAAGTGATGTAAGAGAAGATTAAAGCAATTGTATTATTTTTCATTTATGACTCTCTCTTAATACATCTGTATCTTAATACATCTATATCTGTTATTTTCAATTTCATTTTATCTATGGTCAATAATTTAATCATTATTGCGATATAAAATTAATTAATTAATTTTTTTTAATTAGAAATAAACACATCAATTTAATTAGAAAGCCAAAATAAAATAAAAGTTATTTATTAATATAAATCTTCTTTATTATATAAATTAGATTATTATCTCTATATTTTAAATAAGTATATAATATAAATTAATTTTGAAAATTAATTTGCAAATATTGTGTAATGATTGATATAACGATGTGATTATATAATCTATATACTTATATATGCGATTGTAACCATATCATTGCACGTTTATCTTTATTGATATTTTAATTTTAAATTATTACCATGATGTGAAACCTTTACTCTTCCGCTTTCTACATCGAGGTATCACTTTCGATAATATTTTTTCGGCATAGTCCGTCAACAGCGGCTTAAGTCATGGTTCACATATCAAGACTGGACGTGTAATAATTACAACATGGTGCACATATACTTGATAATATACGGTTTACATTTCGTTACGCCGGTTATCGCATTGCCCGTTTTTCGTGACAGGTACTGTTCAACCTGTTATTAGTTTTTTTAACGGTACACGATGCCGGCAATCCAGTCATACTTAGTGTTACATTTTTCATTTCCGCTCCGAACTCCGCTCTGAATTTCAACAAAGGAGTCATGGTTGGTCATATACGCAAGTATTACGCAAGAAAAACTGGTCGTATTCCTTTTTTCTCATAGTATATGTAACTCCTCGGATTAAGTAAATAAGAAGGTGCGCACGTACGAGCACTTATTCAGCAAATCTTATTCGCGCAAAGTACAACAAGTTAGAAAACCAATAAGTTGTTTCTCAACTGCAGCTGTCATTGATAGCTTTTCAAAATGAAAAGGTCAACCTGATTGCTCTGTCACGCGTAAATTCAGCAATTTTCATTCACGCTTGCAGTAGCCATCGAATCACAGATCGATAAAATTATACAATTTTGCTTTTCATATTGAACTTTCTATGATAATAAAAATGTGAATCGAGTTTGATGAATAAGGAAAAGAGGAAGAAATGTAGACTGTGAGAAAGAATAAAATGTATTTCTCATACGTCGATGACTGTATAATGTAGAATCATTTTGCGAATTGAAGTAGGAATTTGGTAGCCTTGGTAGTCTGGTAATTCCGGTACCAAAAACTCGGTCAACGTATGCTTGTCTCTGAGATAACTTTGACCTCGACAACATTTCTTGTCACTGCGCACTTGCAAGTCATGATATTTTCCTTTTGAGAAAGAAGAAATCGTTGGACACGGAAGGCATCATTATGTTGGTAGATGCATCAATATTTAAGCAATGACTCGCCTCTTCGCACAGTCATATGAAGGAATAAAATTATACTTGTTAATAAATAAAGATATTACTAATTTTCATTTATTATATACAATTATATAGTTTAATTATTACATAGGATATTTAAAAAAAGATTATTTGAAGTTTAAAAAAGGATTTACTGAAATAATCGTTTATTTTTCTGTTTTTTTTTTATCACAAACTTTAATTTATACTAAAAAATTAAATTTTAATTGATATTTAATATACAAATATATTATATCATTAAAAAATAACATTAAATAGTTAATATATTATTTTTTAATAACATATTATTCTCTATATCACGAAATATCACCTAATGCGTTTTTAATAATGCAATATTTTCATTTAACCAGACCATCTTCCTTTCACTATTACGTTCTAAGATGATTTCCAAGATGGTAATCTTTCATCTAATCAGATGAACTCTTTTATGGTTTGTATGGATCACCCTCGGTTTCGTCATGAGATAATCTGCTGCTGTCTCCCGAACAATCGCCCGCTCCAGATTTCGTTTTCTCGCGATCTACATAGTGAGCCATCGTATTTTAACAGCGATGCATGATAGTTCACCATTGACTCCCACGCGACCCAACGTCACTGAAACGAGCGTTTCTAAACGGCGGCCGACCACGATAATTGCTTAAAGATCCACGCAATGACAAAAAGACATCCGAAAGGCTGCATCCTCTTTTCGCACATTGAGATAAATCGCATGTGCTCATGCCACCGGATCACGGCAATTTACTTTTTGTGTCGCGCGATACTTTCTCTAAAACGCAGATGTCCTGCGGAGGTAACGCATCGACAGCAACATCGACGTCTCCTGTCGATTATATGCTTCGCGGTCTATTTTCCGTGATTTTTGTGTCAATTGATTCGAGTATCCACTGGGAGAAATCCAGCTTTTATCTAACATTTATATCTCGCCGTTGTTTGCTAAACTACAATTTTAGTTCACATTGAATTTACAGATTAAAGTACTTAAGTTGAAAAATATTTCAATTGAAAATTATATAATACATTGTATCATGTAATCGAAACGTCAAATACATATAACTGTAGAAAGTCCTAACAATGAATCAAGTATAATCACCATCATTTATCAATCGAAATTAGATTATTTATTATCGTCTTATCCATCTATAAATACTTATCATCCTATCAATTTAATCAATATATATATACGTATGAGATAGGCTTTTGTCTATTGAGTTGCAATTGATCTTGTTGATCAAATGATTTTTAAACACAGCGAAAAGATCACTTTCTCGGTGTATAATCAAAGAATATTATACACTTACGCTTATCCTGAGAGAACGCAAATCAATGTAAGTAGTGAAATTGATGCGACGCGCATAACATGATGTTAATAATAATTGGTCGAGAATCGAATGGCGATTTACGAACGCGTGCATAATTACACGGTGGCGAAAGGAAATTTCGCATATATGCGCCGCAGCAACCAATGATACCGCGTAAATGAAAAAGGAAGAGAGGTTGGAAAGAAAAATGGTAGAGGATTGCCACATATCGCGGCGGATTATTAACGGAGCGTATCGGAGAAAGCAGCGATGGAAAATCAAACTGGCGTGATCATACGCCAGGATCATACGCTTCGCGATAAAGAAAATACATATCTTTTTTTCTTCAAGGATCGCACTACAAATGTATGTCGATGAAACTAAATCTTATATAGACAAATGAATCTCGTTACATTATAATTTTCGAAAAGATATTGTTTAACTTTTTTCAACGATGTATTCTGCAGAATATATTTCTCTTCGTCACTCCCCCATTTAATGTTAACAAATTAGAGTACTATATAATAAAAATAAAAATTACTATCATATAATCAAATGAAATTAAGAAAAATGTTCGAATAAAATGTGTACACATTTATACGTATAAATAACATTAATTTTAAGCCGTAAAATTATCATCCATATCCGAGAATCACGCTATGAATCGTCAAATTCTTACTTGCGTTTATCTGCAAGACTTCTCTCGCGATGATGCCAGACCCAGTAATTTGTACCGCGACGAAATATACATATTGCCCGAATCGATCGTTGGGATAAATCCATTCGTGCAACGCTGCACATAGAACTCTTATAAAATCACCCGACCGAGGAAATTTGTAAAACACGCGTGATATTACTGATATAATTTCTGATTAGTTATCGGCATTTATCACAATGTAAGAAAGTGCAACGGGCCATATACGATGCTGCTGCAAGGCTAAACCAGTTGTGACTCGTTCCAATGCCTCGGAAATAAGTAGTGCACATCTGTACTCTTATTGTTTATAAATAAACGAATATAATTTGTTTTTTCATCCTTTTTTAAAATACATCATGTTTTTAACTGTACATACATATATGCATTTTTGCATGTGAATAAAGAACTTCGAAATAAAAAATTATCGCACGCAATAATTAAATGAATATAATCTTTGTAAAAAATAATTGTAAAATATAATATTTTTATAAAAACAAAATTTGTGAATAATTAAAAAATTTTGGAATTTTGGGAAAAAAATAAAATTGTCCAAAATATTAGTTATACTATACCATTAATAATATTCAAGTTTATGTTATTCGTATCTATGGTAAAAAGTATAGAAAGTTTTTTTTTTATACGAGGTCTTCATCAAAGACACAAGAATATTTTACACAAGTTATATTTTATAAGCCCATATATATTAATGATACATATTAATATTTATTTTTTTATACATGAAACAACTCTGTGATTTTTCTGAAATAAAATTTAAAATGTATCCCGAAGTTTTCTTTTTCTATGTCAAAAATAAAATTCAAGTATTTTAATTGAATTGCAAATACATGTAAATAAATTCTTGAAATGTACACATATTCATTTTCGCAGCCGCCTTGATACGAAGGACAGAAAAAGTAGAGAAATAGGGTAAACTAACACATTGTTATGCATATGTTTTCTTCTCTTTCTTTGCTTCAACTCTGTAACAACCTTCAATTCCGTCTTGACGCATATTGAAAATTGTTGCGACACAATTTGCGATTGAATTCGCGGAGGCAGCGCGTTTTGCTTTATAAAGATGATCGAGCCAACACATCGGTTCTCGACGCCCACCTTCGTTCTCACTTCCTGCGAATAATGATGCGATTTCTATCTCGAAACAAGATTAATACGAGCGGATGGATCTCGATAGTTGTCGCTGAAAAAGATGTGCAGTGAAAGCGAGAGAGGATAGAAAACGAATGTTGTAGTTGCTCCTCTATTTTTTTTCTATCCGTCAGATACGTCATCAAACTCTCCCAATGGATATGATTATCTGTTTTCTCGGTTCACAGATCTCGAAGATAGATCTTAAAGATTTTGGTTACGAGATTTTTGAATGAAATAAGATTAAAATTATAAATTTTCACAAAAAATTTCTTCATTTATTTTAAAGAAAAGAATTCATTTTTTATCAATAAATGCCAATGCCCGCATTTTTTTCCTGCAATATACGTCTCTATTTCTATACAATTTTTTCCTAATTCTATTTCTATTGCATGATTTTTCCACGCTACGTTTCTAATGAAGATATCTCTCGCTGATTCTTTTAAATGAGATCACACGCATATTGCAGAACTAGCATGCAATCTCCTTTGTTCTTTACAATATAATTATTTTAATAATTATTCTAGTACTTGAACTTTAATTTAATATCATTATTACATCAATTTTGCAATTAAATTAAATTTCACTTACATAGAACTGATTTATTAGCAATTACAATTGCTTTCTTATAAGCTATTTTTTATTATACATATCACCATTTTTTTGTAATATTAATTTTTTAACGATATTCTCAAATTATGAAAGGAGTACTGCAGTGAATAAATCGAAATATAATATATATTCAAAATACATAATACATTAAAAAAAAATTCTTTTGATTTTTTTTATTCGAATTTTTATTAAAATTCTGACATTTATAAGAATTATGTATTATTGTAAATGTTAGAAGTTCATCTGCTTTCCCAACCTTTCTATTATCTATGTCGAAATACGTACTATATTTTACGCTACAATAACAAGTGTTAACGAAATTCATAAATCAATATTTGACAACGACTTATTTAAGTCCCGAGCAATCTTCTCCCCAATAGAATGCAAACAACTCTCGCTTCACACGATACGCGCAAAAGAAAGAGGGATGAGTTTCGCGATGGTAGGGGAGACGAAGTCTTTCGCGTTTGGACGAAGAGAAGTGGGTCGTTTCTCAACGGATAGTGGCTTGGCGAGAACGTAATCTACGCACTCCTTCATCGTACTCAGCTGAGTACGGGCCGCGATAGGTCGCGATCTGCGAGATCATTTTCGATCATCCCAAGTGTTTCTTGAGTGCGACAGAGAGCACAGTGTTTCTAAATAAATCTTCGAGAAGAAGAGGAAATTGAGATCCGAGAGCGACAATTCAAAAGAGTACGATGTCAAAACGGCAGGACCTTCGATTGTCAGTGGCAACTGAAGATTAATAATAAGTCCGCTCGAAAGTGAAGTGAGGTGTCGAATTTGACAGTGATTTTTTTCTTTTTTTTTTCCTTGAGACTCTTACTTGAATTTATTGGAGGACATCGAAAAATAGTGAAAATCAACCAAAATTTCTCGTCGCGCATGATCGAACTTTTTTCTTGATCTTCGCTTCATTGTCGTTCCAACGAGAAACATTTCTAATCTAGAATCTCTCTCTATTACTCGTCCAAGCGTGCCAAAACTCTCTAGATGAGCGATCAAACCACTTTCGTTAATCTTTGACGTTATTATCGATGGATTAATAATTTTCCTAAAATTTTCAACAATTAATAATTTTTAAATAAACATAAGTTTTAAATAAACGTAATAATTATTTATTTCGCGAGAACTTTCAGCAACTGATTTCTAAAAAGAATTTTTATTTATCAAGAAAATCATAAAATGATTTTGACTAAAATAAACATTTAAAAAACATTTTAACATTCTACAAAAACAATTAATATCTATATACAGATATAAATATTATATAGAATACATATATATATATACATATATATATATATATATATATATGTATATATATTAAGATATATAACTATAGAATATATTTAATAAAACGCATATATTTTCTGACTAAAAAGATCAGATGAAGAAATATGATATATATCTCAACTGATCCCAAGTAATTAGCTGCGGAATCTTACGTAAGGAGCAGCAAAAATCACAATTTACAATGGGCGACATCCGAGTGTTGGATCCACGTATGGATCCTCGTTTCGACTTGAAGCATCGACCTTGGCCGCCGATGTACAGAAACAACCGAGCACCATCTTATTGTTATCGACCTGTACCCTTGGACACTTTGGCCCAATGGATAACTCCGCACGTTCCCGATTACAATTATGTGCCCGCCCCGAGAATCACTGCCAATCCAAATAAATCGCGGGACTACTACTACTTGGCCCCGTTGTATAGAAACGCTATGCCGCCTCCACCGCAAGCAATGTCGCCACTTCAAGTATCGCCGGTGGCGATGCCACCACCTGGTATGATGATGATGGAGCGGCCAAGAGGACGAGCTAAGAGCTCGGGCGGCCTGACTAGAAGCATACCACCTTGCACCTGTGCTGTCGGTAGAACCAGGTCTCTAGAGGATGTCAGAAGCGAAATGAGCGAGTGGGACGATTATCACGATGAGAACGGCAACCATTTGCAGAGGAATAACCATAAGGGCGTGAACGTGTGCCGACAGATTCGCAGGTCCATGGAGAATCTCCTGGACGTTGATACAGAGGAACGCGCGTTGAACACATTCGAGAGAGTCGGCAAAATCTGTAAGAGGTCCGAGGAGAATAAGAACGACAAGGCGGGAAGACGACGCGGTAGCTATATGGTGTGTTGAAATCCTTATAAGCAAGCTTTTTTTTTTTAAGAAATATGAGAAGTTTATTTTACGATGAATTTTTCGCCATTCGATTTGTATTATCGAAAGAGTCTTATTATACAGGTATTTATATCGAGTCAAAAACATAATAAATATTTAATACATTTTTTAGTTATATATTCTCATATATATAATTGAAAATATCTTGTTTTGCCATGAAAAAAATTTTAAACAGTGTTAAGTTTCTTTTATAGATAATTAAACGCTTTTATTAATTGCATTGCTTAATTTATTCGTGTTTTTTAATTTTCAATATATTATAATATCATTATATCTATTTTTTTTGTATAAAATTTGTATACAAATATAATAATATTATCATGCTTAATGATATTAACTTAAGCTTGTAGAAATGATTAGCGATTCTATTTGCGTCATATCTTAAGTGACTGAGTGACTGGCCATTCATTCTCGATATAATTTTTCATGCAAAATATCGCACTCGTATCTCCCCATATGCATTTAACTATGTGACTAATGCACAATTTCGCACACGCAAACACGTCAGAACGACTTTCAGACTGAGATTTACAGATCAGTGAGTTTGCTAATCTAGTCTGGGCGATCGACTAGTTGCACAATCCATGTCTCTTACGCTCTTTCCGGAAACGTGCTACTTCTCGCCTCGTGTTCTACTGAATTAGCTAAATCATCCGGCAATGGCAAGATTATAATTGCCTATGAGTTTACAAAACACACGTTTTGAAGGGGAAACTATCCAGCGATATTCATTCCACTCCCAATTATACAATTCCGGAACTTGTGTTTCGATTCAGCATAGGGATAATCGCTTTTTCTCATCTGTTGTGATTCACGAATGTCGGCCGAAGAAAGTGTTCCGTGGAATTTAACTTTGCTTACAGAACGGAAATAAATAAGTCAGTTTATTGTTTCAGAAAATATCGACTCGAGTTTATGCATCTAAGAGAAAATATTGGCTGCTGCAGCAAGTTAGATAAAATATATGGCATAACATTTTTAATTGGCTGCAGCAGCCAATTTTCGGTTGCGTTATTCTATCCGCAATGTCAGAATTAGATTTTGATAGGCTAACGCAATCAAGAATTGATTGCTGCAACCAATTAAAAATGCTATGCTATATTCAGCCAATTTTTTTCCAATTTAATAATAGTCACATAGAGAAACCTATCATAGAATTTTTAAAAATTGTGTTAAGTTCCTTCTACAAATAATTGATTAAACGCTTCATTAATTTTATTGATTGATATGTTATTAATTTTGATTTGTCGCTTTTTAATGTCTAATACATATAATATCGAATGTTGTGTCACACATCTATTATACAAAATGCTTCGAGAACGACAGTATGTTGTTTTTACATGAAATGAATTAAAAGAAGTGATAGAACACAGATAATTATAGACTTTAAACATTTTTTTAATCTTGAGATAGTTTAATTCGAATTTGAATTTTCTTTTACTCCTTTCTATAAATTAAATCTTTTTTATATTTTTCAAATGTTACTTAATTCATATTCATGTTTGCGAATATCGAAAATATAGTTGTTGCACAGATATCCTGTTCTTTCTTTTTATTAGTAACATGTTCTGGTCCATATATTTTTCTAAATTACGACTCTTTAATGATCCGTATTTTCGACTAACCCGGGATAGAAAGTATTCCTTATAGGTATCAACTAAGTTAATCAACCGTTACTTCATTATTAAGAAAGTTAATTCGCCCTGTCGAAATAATCGATAATCAACGCGAATAATCTCAATCTTTTATTCCACGCTTCACGAAGTTATGGAGAGATTCTCGCTGACGATCGCAATTATATTTCATTATTTCTCACCGACCGATCGCGTCTTGGCGATCCATTGCAATCTAATATACATCGTGCTTGCAGTTACGAAGTGTCGTTAACCAGCTGCCAGTCATTAAATCATTATATTGTTAGCCAGTTTCATCGCTAATTAGATACGCCGTGTTGACGGATCGACAGATCGGTAGATCGGCGAATCGATAGGTTTGCAGATTGATTAAACTGTGCGTCCAGTATAAATTGCTTATCGTGACGTTATCAATAAATCTCAATTACAATCGAACATAGAAAAACAGATTGTTCTACTTGATCGGTGATTGCTTTTTATTGTACGCCAGGCTCCATCATGCCTCGACTTCCTGCTCGTTTCGGGCACACTTCATTACGAAAAACAATCGTTCGAGAAATTGGACTGATTACTAGAATTATTGCAGGAAATAATCGATGCACGGTAATCTGGACTGTTTCTTTAGTGAAAGCGAGATATTCTTCGCATTACGCAATTAATCGGTATGACAGGACATATTAGCTCGCGACTAACAGAAGGAATATATATTGGCAAGGTGATTTTGTTCTCAGTGAATGATCACGAATTGCACGTATGTCGAAAGTACCAACGATATAATTTTCTAGTTCCTCTCTCTCTTCGGAAGCGAGTCTACTATTAGCTAAGAGCGTTTTGCGCCACGTTGTAATCGACCATTTAATTATCTCCGTCGCGTGTGTTTTGTACATACGCATACGATAGAAAGTTACGGATACTTCCTCGAGAGTCAGAAATTACCGCTACGTAAGAAAATTGATGCTCGTAATTCAAGATATACTCTACAGTACTGTACACAAATTGTGTACTCTATAGTCTCGCCTAGAATAAAAACGCTCTTGTAGTAGCTGGATAATAGTCGGATTAATTAATAATCAATTTAATAACCAGAATTGCAGTATCTAAGGATTTACATTACGCGCATTATAACTTCACCTGGTTTCCTTAAGCAATCCGATATCATCATATTACATCTAGAAGTAGCCGTTTACATCTAGTCGACTTAAATGTCTCTAGTTGAGAAATATTGTATAATACTAGGCTCGTTTGAGGCCGAATGCAATTATATCTTGTTCGCAGATGAAAAAACTGCGAAAACTCATTAATTGCAGGTGACCTTTTATGAAATGTCACCATAATTCTGGAATCGTTTTATATTTTACTTTCGAAATTTATTAGACTTTTTTTTTTATCAATGTACTTCGATTTCTTAAGAATATATTTCACTTCTTGAAAAGTCTTCGTCATTCAATAATTGTCACCGAGAATTGTGTGTGTTTAGCATCCATTTGTATCCGTATTACTTAATTCACTTCCGCATTTGCTTAGCTGAATAAATTTTTCGGTTGTTATTCTCATTAATTATAAGAGAAATTATTTCTTAATATAACTTCGCATTTTGTACCTGATAAGAAAATCTGAAGTTAAAACTGAATATAACTACAATTAATTATATTAATTGAATGTAACGTGCTAAATATGGAGTTGAACACATTAATTATACGTAATATGCTTTTAAAG
>Ga0157363_1006594_pt1 | contig 10934 bp, 6 predicted proteins | sample AttsexASBM1_FD_111477 | JGI IMG/M metagenome (GOLD analysis project Ga0157363, IMG submission 111477) | Fungus gardens microbial communities from leaf cutter ant in Ribeirão Preto, State of São Paulo, Brazil - Atta sexdens ASBM1 | ecosystem: Host-associated > Fungi > Mycelium > Unclassified ...
GTGTGTGTGTGTGTGTGTGTGTATGTGTGTATTGTATATACATACCTGATTGCTAGTTATGAGAAGATGATGCGTTAACATCACCAATTGTAAGCTGTAAGCTGCTTTATGTGCTGGCAAAGTGTGTAATAAGTGTCCTTGAAAGCGTTCCCAGACACACAGTCTTTCATCTGTTCCGATACTTATCACATAGGACACTGAACATGTGATAGCGGCTACAGCACCATCGTGGGCTTGAATACTATACATGCATGCTCCTGCAAAAATATTATATAAAAACATTAGATTAGAAGAGATAACAGTTATACTAAATTATATATTCATTGAGATAAAGATGTTACCTGTCAAAAGATCCCACACACACAGTAACCCATCTTGAGACCCACTACCGGATGTCATGGGACTTATTCTATCGATAAAGAGGCACGATATCGGACCGCAATGCCCATGAAGTGTATACAGAGGTAACTGATCCTCTAACCTAGATAAGATATAAGAAAAATATATAGATATATAAATAATTTTTAGAAAAAGTAAATTGAATTATATTAAGCTGTGTGTACCTGTAGACTTTCAAGGTGTGATCCTGGCTGCCTGTTAATACACGTCCACCTTCGCTATCTAAAACAGTGATCGCTTGTTGATGTGCTCTATGAGAGCCAATTTTCATGCAGCGCAAATCTTCCTCCGTTTGCATATAGTTATTTAGATCCATGGGCGAACCAGCACTTCCCGTTCGCACATGCGCTAAAATAACAAATCAATTAAATAGATCAGTTAAACAGATCAATTAAATTTAGCTCAATAAAGAAATAAATTTGTTATTTATAGATATAATATAACACAATTTAATGTAGAAATAAACTCTGATATTTGAAAGATCATTACTTCTTCTGTAAGATGTGAAGCCCCAATCAATCTGCTGACCTTCACTATAACTTTCAAGTTGCAGAAAGTCGACAACACCATTCAATTTAGCTGCCACTACTCTGCTACCAACGAGTCTAACGGCAGAGATTCCAAGCCCTGATCCATCATCGAAGAGACACTAAGTTAAGAAAGAATAGAATTATTCAATTAATTTACATTTGTTAAAATAATATTTTCACTCAAATTATTCGTATCTCACCTTGAATCTACCGGTCGTGCCCTCCCAAAATTCTAGACTGCCATTAGCGCACCCTACTACTACAAGATTTTCCTGATAATCCATACACCAAATCGCCGCTATAATGGGCGACGATTGTATTGTGCGGTCGGTATTTATGGAGGATGTACTGCCAACTAAATTGTTCGATCTTGCGGGAAAAACACCTAATTGTTCCCTGATTTTAGATTTTTGCATCTCCTCGATTGACTTATTGTGTTCATCGAATAAGATTTTATATCGCTCCCCGAAATCGTAGCCTTGATCATAATTTTTTTGCGAGGGTGTATATTTTATAGTTGAGAATTTTATGTTTATCGCCGGTTTTAGATCGGGAAGATCGTAGGCACTGCCTAAGCTTCGACGTAATAGTTTTTGCTTATTGTCGCTATTGAGTTCATTGAGTTGATAATCGTAATCTAACATATTTCCTATAGATCGTCTTTTATGATCATTATTATTGTTACTATTAACTCTTCGCATATTGTAAGCGGGAGATAACTTTCCCTGACACATTGCCGAGGCCGGTGAATAAAGTCCCATCGATTGTGCCACTTCCATTTCACCTCGGGAAGGAGGCGAACCGCTTTCATAATCTGACATCAGCTCGTCGGCATCTGGCGACGCTTGACTCAGCGTTTTCTGCGGACCGCTGAAAAATTGTCGTCTATCGATATGCGCCAATTGCTCGCCAGACGTCGAATCCCATATTCTGATATGTCCCGCTAAACATGTGCTAGCAACGGTGTTACCGTCCGTCGCGATGCATTCTACTTCCTGAGTATGGCCTTCCAAGACCAGAGGCACAGCTTCCAACACTAATTGAGTAACGTAATCGTGCGTCTTTTCTTGCTGGTGCCAACTGGCTCGCCACTCCGCGTAATTTCTCGTGCAAATACAACGGTATAATACAACCATTGTATAAGCAACCACGATTACGCTAATAAGACACAGCAGAGCGGCTAGAAATATCTCCATCGGACTCGATGGTACAAAAGGCGTGTCCGTATTAAATACACGTCCTTCTGATCTCGATGGTACTTCCATATCTAAAAATAAAAAAAAGTTGAAGACTCAATAATTAACTTTTTGTAATTTTTCATTGAAAAATTTAAACCTGAAAAATCTAAAGGATCAAGCGCAGCGGTAGCGAGACTCTGCCACTGGAAGTGTTGAACATCATTTGGATTGCTAATTTGTTTTGCTAATTGCGAGCTCACCGCATACGATAATTTTATAGTCGGTAGTATAGTCACTCTTCCACCAGCAATCGACACATTATACATTGAAAGAATCGAAGACCAATGATACAGTGACAAACTATTCCAAGGCGGAAAATCCATAGGTCTTAGCTTATTTAATTCCTCTGTTGTATTATTAGTTAAATTCTAAAAAATACATTTTTCTTGAATGAATTATGGACTTCAAAAAAATATAAGAATATTGTCTATTTTGAAAATAAAATGAAAATTCACCTGTTCATTTAACTTATTTGGGGCTACAGTTGCAGGCGATATAGAAATAGGTGTTACCGTATTTAGCTTAACATAATCGTTTAATGATGGAGGCTTGTCTACTGTATAACCATCCATGTCAGTTTCTGGCTTTAGCGTCTCGCTAAGATGTATTATGTGCTCAATGATACCAGAATTGTTAATAGCCATGCTAATCCACACAACCATTCCTACCATAAATGCACGCTGGAAAATTCGTGTTCGCGCCCATAAATATACCAATCTCAAACGTTTGGGAATCTTGGTCAGTGTGTGAGTATTTTGTGTATTCGGAGCAATAACGTTCGTCGGGCCGGTAGTCAGGCCGTTCAATCTCGGATGAGACTTAGAGCGGAATATATGAGGTTTTCTATTGGTAATGGTAGTAGTAAACTGTTGTCTGCGTGATGTTTGAATGTGCGACAAGTGAAATTTGGAATTCTCACTGGATAACTCTGTTCGTCTGATATCGATCGCCAGGATCGTCGAGAAGAATACCATTTGTAGGAAAAAATCATTCAATAATCCAACAATGGCGAATATACAAAATTCCTGGATAGCAGGTACGAAAGTAAATAAACCGATTGTTAGGATCGTCACTTCTGTAAGCAGATTTTTCGTAATAGACCATCCTTCTTTAGATAAAGCCTGAGCGACACGTATCTTTACGTCCAGTTGAGCTGGAGTGCTAACGACACTCTTAGTCAACACTTGAATGTTCTCGAGGCCGAAGATAATCACCAAATACGGAAACACTTCCTTGGCACTCATGCTCAATGTCAGACCAAAGAAAAAGCACACACCCACAGTCATTGATAGCGAACCCATCACTGTTACGCTGGCACTGAATGCAATGCCAATTTTAGACTTTACCAGTTCTATTTTCCGCACTTGGAAGTATTCGTAGAAAAATAAGGCTAGGGAAGTCATCATTAACGGGAAGAATTCACTGTAATTGAATTCGCCAGGATAAAAAATATTTAATACTTCATTATGCGTATCAATGTCCGTGCTATTGTCGACGGTTTGATGCAGCTGATAATACGTTCGCAATCGATGCTGCAACCCTTTTATGAATCTATAAGCAAATAAAATATATGTTAATATAATTATATTGATAACAAATTAAAAGCGATTTATGTAAATACTTACTCCTGATCATATTTCTTTAAATAAATGGTCACGGCATATTGGAGGATTCTTTGGCGAACTCGAGCAGGATATCGTTTCACTCCTGTTTCCTTTAAACTCATTCCAAACATCACTTCTGCAAGACTTATCTTACCTCTTTGAAGATTCTGTAATAGTAACGATACATACAAACAAATTAACTACTTTTTATATAATAAAGATAGAAATTAATAGCGTTTTCTCTTGGGATACATTGAGTGTAACCTCGCACTACACCAGTTGCGTATAAGTACTGCATCAGTTCTGCACTACAAAAGTACATACACCATGGTATAAGTACATGGTGTATGTACTTTTACTACATTACTTCATACGTAGTTTAATTCTGCTGCCGGTTGACTTCCATTTTCAAATTTTTAATGTCACACTGGCTCTACACCATCTCTTTGAAATCGTGTAGCAAAACTCCACTTCGTGAGGTAATAAAATTTGTACTACATTATAGCTAAGGAAACACATTATACTGTCTGAGTGTTGCACTGATGGGCAGCCAAGAGAAAACGCTATAAGTTAATATGCCAAATAAAAGCTTTATCTATTTGCGGTAAATAACAATTAGCAATTACATATGAGACTATACTACTATTATTACTACTACTACTACTACTACTACTATTATTTCATACAAAACAATTATAGTTTCATGAATATATTTACCTGATATGAAAATATAGTGTTAATAAGATTTGTGTCTTGAGAAAATAACTCTATACTTTGTTGCCAGAGATTTGCAGGTGATAGAACAAGACAGTTGTATTCCGGCAAAACCTCAGCCTTCTTGCCATTTCTTTTTTTCACTGCTTCAATGTGCAAGCATACTTGGCCAAGTGTTTTTAATCTAAAAATCAATATTTAGCAGAAGGATTCTTCATATACGAAATAAATAACAATAAATAAAGGGCAAAGTAAGAGTCAAACACATTTTAAATTATACACAATTAAATAGAATCAATTACAAATAAAGAAAAATAAAAATAAAGAAAACAATTTAAATTCAAATATAAAACATTATAAGTTTCGGCTACCGGATCTAAAAATCAAATCAAATGAGATCTTTATTCTAAGAGAAAAATATCTCCCAATATCAATCATTTTTTAATTTTAAAAAAAGTAGTTTTTTATATATTTTGAGCTATATAAAATCATCTTAAAAAAGAAATTGGACACATAATCTTTTTCCAAATGTTAGAAGTTACATATTATGGGTGCTTTTCAGACTTAAAAAAGCACAGACACAATGCAACACAGTGAATTATTCCTTGCTGTTTGCCAATGTTATAAATAAAGAAATTATTGACTATATTGTATTATGTAATCTTTATCTTTATTGCAATGCACTATATAACAAAGTACAGTGTTAGTAGACAAAAGAAATAATCTTTTGTAACACATACAAATAATAAGACACCAATAAAACTACTGTTACAAAGTCTATCAATAACAGAAAATGTTATCACAAAATAATTAATTAGCGCAGAGATCGGCATAAGATTACTCATACAATATACAAAAAATCCAGAATTGAAAAGCGTTATTTTTTTAATTATTTTTTATGACAAACAATTTGATAATAACGTTGCAATTTTTTATAACTAAACGCTAAGGTTGTGCCAAGGTTGGAAAAGTTGATTTGTCCAACCTTGGCACAACCTTAGCATTTAGTTATAAAAAATTGCAACATTATATACCTTGGCGCAACCTTAATATTTAATTATAAAAAAGTTGCAATGTTATGTTTATTATCAAAAGTAATGGAAAAAGTAACGCTTCCTAACTCTGAAAAAGATCTCATAGGTACATATCTACAGATCTGTAGTTTTTTGTACTAGTGTACACTTTTGGAACTTAAAATAAAATAGATATATTTGATATTTGGCAAAAGCAAGAAAAAAATTCTAGAGTAGTCTAGCCCAGGAATAAAAAAGATCTTTGCTGAAAAGCATTTTTTGATTAATATATTATTTGTTATCCCATATGAACTATATCGACATTAATTAGAATAATTAGATGGAGCACTCACGTTTCTGGATGCTGATAGTTTTGTATGATCTCCAAAAGATTGAACACTTCGTATAAAGGTCCTCTGAAGGCATCCATCAGCGTCAGGTCTTCGCTCCATGGCATCACTCCGATCCTTAGTACCACTTGTTGGACATACAGTACCGAGGTCTCCGTGTCGTTTACTGGTAGGACAGTGTCGTTGATTAGTATTTTCGGAGCATTGCCTGGCATAGGCAGATTGACAAGTGGACAACTGCAACAACCAAACAAATATCTTAACGCAGATCTCTTCCAGGATTGAAGTCATTCAAGTATTGATAAACAATGCAATCATCGGGGAAAAGGGGAATGACTTACCAGCATAATAAAAGAACCGATATCGCGAGAGAGAGGATGATGACGGGATGAGAGGAGCAGAATAGGCCGTGGGCATAATAAAGCCCAGCCACTCTGTCCGGCAAACTGCGAGACATTTCACCTATGTGTGCGGTCCATGCGACATTCTCGGTTTGTAGGCTGTCGTGTCGCCCGTAACTGACCTAGCAACACCCAATAGTATTGATACGGTAAACGTGACACGATACCGCAAACAGCGCAGTGAATAGATAGGTTAAAAAAAAAAGATTCCGCATGTTTTTCAATTAAGATTATCGCCGTTATTACGCAACCGGTCGTAAAAATGCGTGTATATGCGCGCGTGTGTCGTGAGTAGATATTTAATGAGGCAGACGCCGTTTTCAAAAGCGATAACGAAGCCTGATCGAGCTAACGTTCTCCAACGAGACGTTCTTCAATTTGTCACGTTTCCTTACACTCGACTTACAACGTCCTTTTAATCATTCCGCTTCATCACCAATGCTTCACGTGATGCAACGCTCCGTCCAGGAAGAGAAGAACATTCGAGGACACTTGGATTATCAATCTCCTATGGGAACGCTCCACGACGTCCTCGACGACGACGACGATGCGCAGTTTGGTCCCTCTTTTGGTCTCGTGTTTCGTACGGATGTGACTGGCGCAGAACCAGAACAATGAGGAGTAATGAGTAGAGTAAGTAACGGCGCGATAAAAAAAGAGCAAGGCGAAGTGTTGGAATAATAAAAAAGAAATAATTATGCTGCTGAGCGTGTACAGTGCACGCAGGCTCAGGCAGCGGGCACGATCGATTTAGAGGTTATGTTCGTCGTTAGTTTTTGCGGCGCATTAGAAGCCACGGTGGCGGCGGGGGAAAGACGGAAAACGTTCGCTTCTTGAGAATCGATTTCACGTCGCGATTACTGCGCCCGCACGTGCTGTGGATGCGCGCGTCACGTCATCGTCGGGTAACTCGCTCGAGCAAGCGACAGCGAGCGAGCGAGCGGCAAAAATCCCGGCAAGAAGGAACGCGCGCCGCCTACGTGATTGCAACGTGCGACGACGATGACCAACGATGACGATGTTGCGACGCTTCCTTCGCTCTTCTACATTCCTCGCGCTGATAAGACTGCGTGCTTTGTAGACCCCCCCCCCCGGCTTCGAACCGCTTCGAATGATCTACAATGAGCACGGCGTGGCTGAGTATACGCTGATACACGCGCGAAAGCGAGAGCGTTAATTTATTTTTAAATCGAGTCCCGAGAGCGAGACGAGAGGAGTCCAACTCGGGTCGAGCCTCCGCCGCGCGGCCAATCGCCAGGTGCGTCGCCGAATACACACGTGGCCGTGAAAGGGTGGAAAGGGAAGAGAGAAAGCAAGCTCTGTGTGATGCGTACGATTTGCGTAAAAAGAAGGTAACGCTTAGTAACGTTCGCCAGGCGATGTCCGTAGCGTAACTGATTGTGTCTGCGCGCCTGGAATGCCTAGATTGTGCATGCAAGTCGCGCAGTTAACTAATCCATGATTCGATCGCATGCATAAACGAAGAGGCCTTCACGGGAATGCCTAAAAAAAAAGGGGGGAAAAAGTTTATGCGTCTGCATAATGCAGAGGAGCAGAAAATTCAGGAATTTGCCACTGATATGTCCAGCTACCAGTGTATACAGGGTGATCCGAAATTCACGAATTCGGAGTATAGGACATGATGCTTTATGCTAAAAGAAACAGCGTTTTCCTTTTACAAAATTGCGTCTAACAAGTAGTTTTTGCAGGAAAGCAGGTTGAAGTTATATGAGCAAAAATTATTTGTCGGACGCAATTTTAGTAAAGAAAAAAATTGTTTGTTTTAGCATTAAGTATTAGCGTAGACAAGCCGCTTGCCTCCCTTTCCTTCTCTATTTTTCTTCTCTAATTTTTAGAGAGACATTAAATGACAATCTGTATAAACATACATAAATATTCGTAAACATAATTTTATATGAAATATATCTATATATGTTCATACATCCCTCTTTCTTTTATAAAATTATTTTTTAATGTAATAGAAATAATAATAGTAATGTGAAAACATAAAAAATAAAAGGATAATTTTCGCATTGTTCGTTTTAGAAAAAAATAAATTTAGGAAAATGTAAAAAAAATTGTTCATATACAATTATACACAATAATTTTATATATAATTATACATAAGTAATTTTTTTACATTTCTTCAAACTTAATTTTTTTTAAAACAAATAGTGTGAAAATTCCTTTGAATTATTTTTAATGTTTTCACTTACTATTATTATTTCTATTACACTAAAAAGTAATTTTATAAAAGAAAAAGGGATACATGAAGACACATGGACATATTTCATATATGATTATACATATTTATGCATATGTATATTTATATACATATGTATATTTATACATATTTATACATATTCATATATGAAAAATGTTTTTATCGGGAATTCTTGAAACGCCAATGCTGGTAAATTAATTTTTATCTTAGTTTCAGGCCTTGCGTACAAAGGAGGCAATATTAGGAATAGAAATAAATATTAAATATTAGAGGAATAAAAAAATTAGAAATAGAGAAATTAAACGTAATACATAAATGGGTACAATAAGATATAAGACATATTATATCATATCTTATTTGTATCCATTGTACATTACGCTTAATAATTTTCAACGTTTCATAATTTTAATTTTTTTATTTTTCTAATATTTATTCCTGTTTCTAATATTTTTTTCATTCAGCTCTTAACTTACTTTTTATCGTCTTCTAATTTAAGAATAAGATAAATAAGTAAATTAGACCGAAATACTTAATCTACGTTAGTAGAAATGAGCCATAGACAGATAAATAGAGAGAGAAGAGAAAAGGGCAAGACTTCTTTCTTAGGAGATTAAGTAAAAAGAATAGAAAGATGCTATAAAATTAAAAAGCATTCTTAGACAGAAATTCAGAAAGAATGATGAAACTCTTGTATGAATTTCAATGACATTTGTAAATATCGAGAATTTCTTGGTGAAACTCAAGATGTTGTAGAACGAGACATTAAAAGAGTTAAATCATGAAAAGGCTTTTGTGATAAATGATAATTCGTGAGAGTTAATAATATATAAATTACGATAAGATCTTTTGGATGTAGCTTCAAATAACTAAAGTAATGCAAAATCGGAGTTCATGATTTCTTCTTTTTAGAGTTGTCTATTTTTTTTCTTCGGTAGTTATGCATGAGATTTCATCACATGTATAATTAACTGCTTGAATACTGCTTGAGTATACGAATAAAGCTTAATTTTTCGAGGATGAAAGATCTTCATAAACAGATTTCAAGATGCAAAGAGATTTCGAGTTACAGACAGATCAAGCTATGAAAAAAACTTGTATGAGTTAAATATTAGAATTAATGTCTAACGAGAAAAACATCATGAGTATCATATATTTTACAAATTTGTGATACACATACTATTTATATTACATTACATTCACTTACATATTCGTTTATATTATTTATTTATATTACGGTTCATAAATTATTAAAATTAAATTATTTGTGAATTTTACTTCTCCTTTAACATTAGAAATAGCGACATTTTTCATTCTACACTAAAAAAACCAAGTAAATAAATTACCATGAAAATAAAGAAAATGATTTCATCAAATTTTTTATGAGTGTAACGAATATATAATTATTGATAATTAAAAAAAAATTCAGAATCTTATCTTTTATGTAAGAAATATAATTTGGAAAGTAGTACTTAAAAAATAAAAAAAGGAAATAAAAACAGTTAATGATGATCGTTCGGTACTTCTATATTATCTCTTCCTGTTTGCTTTTTAAATTAAAAAAAGAAACTTGGAGATTTGTCAATGTCGTGATTATCAATCTCAGAGACCGGACATCTCCACATTTTTTTTCTAGTCTTTTTGTCGTTTCGATTAATCTACTGTGGCGGTCACGAAGAACGCACGAGGTCACTTTAATACGTAGTTAACACCGCATGTCGTTAATAATTCGGCTCGTTCCATATATATATCTTCTCGTTCGATTGGCTTTAGCGAGCTCCACTTCGTGCGGCTCGCGGTCGACCATCCTGTACGCCTATTATCCCGCGATTGACATGTTTAATTGCATCAATTGCGTAATAAATGGAAATTAGGCTGCTGCAAATGGTCAGTATCGTTCAAGGGTCAATCGTCTGCAAACGTGGGCTTGCGGCGACGCATGTGAGACGCGCTCTGCGAACGAATCGTTGAGAGTTTCAGAAAAAAAAAACTCACATTATGCGTTGTTATGTCGCAATTTTAGTTTTAACGTGAGCTCGGTGTTATTAATTGGCAAGGCGACCGTGATATTGTCCCATTTGCTTTTCCCCTGTTCAACGTGCAATTTTCTGATTCTCTTTCTCTTTTCCAGCTTTTTCGTTATTCAACTTTTACTTCTTTTATTTTTCATTATTAAATAAATTCGTGTGCGAACAACGGTGAATACGTTTCGTGCAAAAAAATGTAAAGAGCATTTTTTGTAATTTTAAGATCTTTCGAAAAATTTTGAAATATTAATATATACATTGAAAAAAAATATAGTCAATTTTAATAAATATTTAGTTGAATAATTAAATATTACTGCCAACTAAATATTAAATATAAAGACATATTTATTTAATACAAGAAACATTAATTTGATTTAACAATCATTCTTTTTAATGAACAAATATTTATTTATGGTAAGTAAATGTTTAGTTTTTGA
>Ga0157363_1006595_pt1 | contig 10934 bp, 10 predicted proteins | sample AttsexASBM1_FD_111477 | JGI IMG/M metagenome (GOLD analysis project Ga0157363, IMG submission 111477) | Fungus gardens microbial communities from leaf cutter ant in Ribeirão Preto, State of São Paulo, Brazil - Atta sexdens ASBM1 | ecosystem: Host-associated > Fungi > Mycelium > Unclassified ...
GCAAAGCTTCCCGCATATGCTTTTTTTTTAGCAAAAAACTAGACATGATTACGAAAGAAAAAATGTATGTTGTTGTATGAAATTGCTGATGATGTGCACTGGTTAATGTTGACAGATGTCAAATACATAAAAAAAAAGTGTGTTGTGTGGGTAGCTTTGTACGCTCACTAATGCCTATGAGCAAACAGCGGATTTAAGCTTATACACCTGGTATGTTAAAATATATATTCTTAAAATATATATTCTTAAATATATATTTTTTTTTTTCTAAAATTATTTTATTCTTCGTATTTTCGCCACTTCTTCTTTATATCTTCGTAATAGTTGAATTAGTCAATAAGGAAGCCTGCTTGGCCATTTGTATTACTTTGATAAAAAAGGATATTATTAATTAGTGTTTCTAGGTTATATTATTAAAAATTCATAAAAATTTTATCATAATTAATTTCTAAATTTTTAAAAATCACAAATACCACATCTATTTAATAAAATCGTGTGCAGAAAAAGAAAAGAGAAGCAATGAGAGGAAGAGAGAGAGAGAGAGAGAGAGAGAGAGAATTCATCCTACAATGAATAGAAGACAGAGACATGACAATAGTTTAAAAAAAGATTGCAACAGATGAAAGAGAGAAAAAACAAATCCCCTCTTCCCTTTTAATATTCCCTATGACTCGTTTTTCCTCTATCGAATCCAGCATCTGTGACTTCGCCCTTCCTGCGCGACATTAGAGCCATTTGCTGGTTGCTGTATCCGTGGGTTAGAAACCCTATACTTATCCTACTCCTGTCCTGTATACTTATTTCTACCACGCTACTCTTCTTATTAAGCAGGCAAATCAACGTTGTCACTTGCGCTGTCGAATTGACTAATGATGCGATGCACCTAAATATAGTCATTTTTATATCATTATAAGCGCTATTTTTATTAATGATATCATCATCAAGACATCTTATGCCCTGAAAAAAATTTTATATTACGCCAACAAAGCAGCTATAGCTTGAAATTGCAAATGTTGCATTTTTGCAGGTTTTGTATTAAATTACATTGATGATGTCATCGCCAAACATGTTAATATCCTGAAAAAATTTTATATTGGGAGTACAAATTAGTTCGGTCCGTTTCCCCAAGTTCCAACTGTTGTGAATGGTTTATAGTGACAGCTGATTTTGGCGGTTTCAAAGAGATTAAACATAATAATAATATTCAGTTTATATCGCTTTGAGTTTCATACAAAAATACTGTATGTTTGAAATGTCGAATTTTGTATTAACCAAGCAGCATTTGCAGGAGGTTTTGATTTTCTGCTTTAATTGGAAGAAAAGTGCGGCTGAAGCCCATCGAATGCTTATCGAAATTTATGGTGACACTGCTCCAACTGATAAATCATGTAGGGAATGGTTTCGACGTTTCAAGGATGGAGATTACAACGTTGAAGAAAAGCCTCGCTCTGGACAACCAAAAAAATTCGAAGACAAAGAATTAGAGGCATACTCGAAGAAGATCAGAGTCAAACGCAAGAGGAGCTTGCAGAATCATTGGAGGTAACTTAATAAACCGTTTCTGTACGATTGAGAACCATGGGAATGATTCAAAAACAAAAAAATTGAGTGCCTTATGAACTGAAACCGAGAGACATTGAAAGGAGATTTTTCACTTGCGAATAGCTGATTCAAAGACAACAGAGAAAAGGTTTTTTGCATCGGATTGTGACTGGAGATGAGAAGTGGATATTCTAACCCCAAGAAGAAAAAATACTACGTTAAGCCCGATCAATCGTTGTCATCAACCTCAACATCAACACCACGGCCGAACATTCATGGTTCGAAGATCATGCTCTGTATCTGTGGGACCAAAAGGTCTTGTTTATTATGAACTGCTGAAACCTGGCGATTCCATTACGGGCGATCAATATCGGCTACAATTGATTCATTTGAGCCGTGCATTGCGAGAAAAATGGCCGGAATACGAGCAAAGACATGATAAAGTTATTTTTCTTCATGACAACGCTCGGCCTCATGAAACGCTCAAATGGGATGTTTTACCGCACCAGCCGTTCTCTGGACATTGCTCCTTCTGATTACTGATTGTTCCGAAGAATGCAGCAAGTCACCGGTTCACTTTTTTCGCAGAAATCGAAAATTTGCTCCAAAATTGGATCGCCTCCAAAGATGTCATTTTTTCGAGATGGAATTCGAAAATTGTCTGAGAGATGAGAAAAAGTAGTAGGCAGCGATGGATAATACTTTAATTTATTTGTTCATTCATTTTGTTTTGAAATAAATGTACAAAAAAACGGACCGAACTAATTTGTACTCCCAATATTACGCTGACAAAGCAGTTGTATATTAGTTGATATTGCACTATTTGGCAACATCGTATTTGTGTCAAATTGTATTAATGATTATCATTATTCTTGAGAAATCTTAAATTTCGCTAACAAAGTTATTGCACTGTCTCAATTATATATATATGCACTTCATCTCAATTATATCACATTATATTATTTGGGAACGTCGCATTTATATCATATTACATTCAGAAAGATGTTAATTGTGAAAAAAATTTCTTATATTACGCTGACAAGACCATATTGAAACTTGCAAATTTGCTGACACTGCAATTTATGGTGTCAGATTACATTAATATCATCATCAGATGTCTCTAAAAATCTTTTGTTACAAAAAATTGTTGCTGAAGATAATATTTAAATAAAGATTGGAGCAACGATACTGCATTAGTCGCTCAGACAGATTCGTTTTAGTAGTGATCTCTGATGCTGTGGATTCCTATGTTTAACATGAATCGAACAAGTAAGTATTTCAATTATATTTGTTTGTAAAGATTTTTGTCTCTATATATTGCTTATTCATTTGTTTTTTTTTTTCATTACAGCGCGTCTTCTTATACCATTTTGACAAAACTATTAGTGTTGACACCGACAGCTTACAAATTTCTGGAGATCGCTGTGAGATCAATATCTTACATAGAAATTGAGGTTGGCGATACCCGAGGCAACCGCATTATCCTGCCTCATGCTACGTGGATGGCGTTCATCGAGAAACGAGTAGATATTCAGTGATTGATGCTGTCACTTACACAAAAGTACTGGACCTTGAAGTTGTTAAAATACGTGATTATCAATGTGAAATTATGTGACAAGTATTTATATATGAAACCGTCGACTATACTTTTTATGCTTGAACTCGACCAATGTATCAGACACATATATTTCGATTTGTGCCAATATATTAATATTATAAGCGATAAATTTAAATATTTTGTGACTCATTTGCATCAAAATTGTATAAATAACAAAAGCGATGCTATAGATATTTTGCGTAAGATTTACGACAAAAATTCATACATTAAATGCAAATTGATAATATATGCTGTAGATAATATTGTATATAATGTAATATAATACATGAAAAAAAATATCAAAATTTTTAGTAAATTTATATTTCATAGAAAGATTTAGCAAAATTTCTTCGAATATTATGTTATTACTTAATTTAAGAAACGCGTGCATAATGTTTTCAGATAAAATTACTAACCTTTATCGAAATATTCGAACGGAACGCCGCAAAGTGGGCCAGGAAACTTGAATAAGTGCTCAAAAATCTATTGACTCCAAAATTTTGATAAAATTATAAAAAATGATGGTTTTTCGAATTGCTGATTTCGAATCTGATGTTAGAACTTCAAAATTAAAATTGGCGGCTCATCAAAATGGCGATTCAGAAATACAAAAACAAGTCATTCACATGTTTCATGGAAACATTTTTTTCGGGGATTTTCGAGGTCGTTGATTACGAATTATACATTGCCATTTTTTAAATTAAAAATGACGAATTCAATATTGCTAACTTCAAAATAAACATTTAATAAAATTTTGAGAAAAAAATTCCAATTTTTTTTTTAAATTACTACTACTTTCTGCCACACACTATGCAGAATCGAAGACAAATAGTGTCGACTCCATTTTGTCGACTGTTTTATTTTTTAATATTTTTAAATTTTTTAAATATTTTACTTTAAATTTTTTTTATATTTTATTAAAAAATTTTTTTTTTTAATATTTTAGTTTAAAAATTTTCTTCATTTTAGTTTTTTAATTTTTATTTTAAACATTTTTTAAAACTTGTTAAATAATTATATTTAAGCGTAATTACGAATCATCACAATCTCATTAGTCAACTTCGTATTATGCAAACTTTGGTTTAACTAAACATTTTAACTAAAAGTTTAACTAAAAATTTAAGATTTTGAATCATCTTCTTTTTCGGTTTCTTCGTTTGATTCAAAAAATAAATACTGCAGATAATACAGAATAAAAGTGAACACGAAACGAAAATATTCGTAATACTGATTGAAATTAGGAATGTTAAACAAGTGGATTAGTTCTTTAGGCTTTGTACTGTCTTTTCTGAATTTGCGAATTAAGTTTAAGTGATACAATGGGATCAGAAATCCATAGTTCTGTTAAATATATTCTCTATTGTTGCAAGACGAGAGCATTTCCTGCTGTGAATAAGTCGAAATATAATCCTATATCCTTTAGAAGCTTCTTCACCTAACATGTGTCGACTGGTAATAAGCTATTTCGAATAATATCGAAACCATGTATAAGAATTTTAGAATGAATAGAAGCAGGCATGGAACCAATTGTACTTGCTGACGTAGATTTTTGTAATATTCCAGCATATATTGTCAAATCGATCAGAATTAATAGAAAGTTGACACGACACAATGCAATTAAGATGAATTAAAATTTTTTATCATTTTAAAGTCAAGTCCGACACATTCAGATAACATTTTTGGATTTTTAAATGTTCGTCATTGTGTTACCATTGTTACTAGTTCCGTTGCCTGCCTTTACTTTATCAAGAGTACCTAATAAATATAAAAAATTATAATTGAGCTCCCATTGTATTTATTCAAAATTTTCACATAAAAAAAGTATAATTATATATTCATATATTCATTCAAAATTTTGAAAAATATTTATTTACAAAAAACTATGAATATTTAACGAGTATTCATATTTATTCAAACAAAATATATAAACTGAAAAAAAGCTCCAATAAATAATCCTTATCCTTAATTATAATCGGTATTTTGATGATCGTAAGTAAAAAGAAATGAATTTTATTTATTTTTATTATTGTAATTCATATTTTATGAAGGAAACTTAGAAATTTTGAAAAATATTTTAGAAAGTAGATTTTTAATTTATAAATATCCATTTGATAGAACGCCATACATATTATAATTCCGGTTACGTCACAGTAATGTTATAAACATGTTATAAGATATCTTGGACACATATTATAAGATATCTTTCATTATGGTCTGTGGACATTAAATTCCGAGATATATTATTTATTTCCAATAAAAATATCTTTGTTTAACCTATAAATTAAAAGAAGGACACCTATTGTATAGGTGGCGGATTAAGCGCGGTAGTAGTTTTTATAGATTTCTATTTTCTCTTGTAGCCTTGCAAGCTATAATGTGCAGATAATACAGAGTAAAAGTGAAAACGAAAATATTCGTAATTATATTAAAAAAATATTCATTCAAATGGAATGAAAAAGTATTTATTCATTTCTTGACGAATAAAAAAGAAGTGTATTCGAATGAATATTTTCATTCATTTTTTATTCATTTATTCGAATATTAGATGTATCACCGGACACACTATTATCGACTTTAAGACCCAATTTATTCCAACTTTTTGTATTTCATGTTTTCGTTTAGCAAAGTATTCCTTATGATCAGCACTTCTTATTTGCCATGCTTGAACATCAAGCTTATACGATGCAAACAACACTCCAAAAATCTTATGCATGCAACTAATTTCAGTGCAGTGATTTTGGATCTGGAAAAAAACTCGTGTTTTTATTTGCTAAGTCGTTAAACTGTTTTGGATTAGCTTGATAGATCGGATAAGTTAGAATAGATAAGTTAGAATAGATTTTGTATTGCCAAATACAAATAGTTCAAAATTTTACCGTCTATCAAAATTAAATATAAACAAAAATAGATGCGTATTTTTATATTTTCATTCAAAACATCTTCGAACAATGTCAAATGATCAATTTCATTATCAATACGTTCCTTTTCCATTTGAATTACGCATTCTGATTTTTTTCTCGTATTGCAGCCTGATTGGATGACAAAATTGCTGACTACAACATCCAATTATTCCAGAATATTTCATTACTTCCAGTTGTTAGTCGTAGTGGGATCACATAATCCAATTGCTAAAAGTCGTTCATCGTTAGTATTTTTCGATGAATATTGCTGCTTAGAAGATGAATGGCCAGTGTGGCCATCAAATTCCCAAAAACAAATTAACATTGCCTCGATTTCCGTAATTTTATTTTTCTGATAATGTAGAATTTCTAATAATGTAGAATTACATCTGATCATCAGAATTACATCTTGTAAATCAATAATTCTTTGTAATGTGATTTAAGAGTGCCTGAAAACTAACTTCAGCGTTGCTCTCAGTAATGCTCATGAAATTTTTCGATGGTCGACACAATTCTTTGGCAGTTTGGACGTGCCGGAAAAATATCTGCACTTTATCCCTTAACAAATAATACTTAAATAATTTTTCTTAGATAAACTTTGGTCTAGTAAATAAACTAATGATTTCCTATAAGCTTCTGTATGCTTACTTTCGGTTCTTCTAACTGCTTTCTTATTACAGTTGAACTATTTTCTTGAATATGTCTTATAATTCTAAACAAATCAGTTTCTCCAGACTGTGACGCGCTGCGTGACGACAAACCATCAATATTCTGTTTGGATCATGCTGTTGTTGAGCAGAAATTTTTGTTACTATGCGTCGTTGCGATCGACTGGATATTTCCTTTTAAAAAAAAAGTAGACATGAACGCTCTTTTTTGGAAGCTAGCATGATTGCACATCATATTACTGCAAGATCAAATCTGAAAATGTAGAGCCTAACCATGATCCATACTTGGATTTAAATTTATATTTTATCCTTTTAATAGAGTTCCATTTTTATTTGTCTACTTTTTTTTTAGTACCTTATTATAGTTTTTATCTGATTTGTCCATGTAATATCTATATCACGTTTTTGCACATTCAATTTCCCTAATATATAACTTTCTGAATATTATCAATTTCAGAAGTTGCATCTGTTCAGAATATTTAGTTTAATCTCGCGATTAAATTTTTTTCTTTGACTCATTATAAATTATTTCTAAACTACTTTCAATAAAAAAGAAACGACTTTCTGATCAGATTAGTATTAGGTATGGGAAAAAGTTCGTGGCGTTTTTTTAATGCCATCTAACGGGAAAAACGCCACGAACTTTTTCCCATACTAATATGATTAAATAAAGTGAAAGTCCTGTGGCATTTTAATTATTCTATCATATAACGCTTAACAGTTAAAGGCCCCAAAAAGGCATTTTATCTGAATTGCAGAGTGATTTTATCATCCATAACTGCTCTATTTATTGCCATAGAGACTGCATTTATTATGCGAATAAGCGCTCGGCTGCACGGTCCCCTATCGGGGGACGTGCGAACTACGTATCGGCTCGAATATTACATGAATTACATACAAAATATATTACATTTTCGATTTATTCACAGCAGGAAATGTTCTTGTCTGGCAACAATAGAAGACGTATTTAACAAAACTGTGGATACTATTGATTCCATTATATCTACATTTAATCTTAATTCGCAAATTCAGAAAAGACAGTACAGAGAAGTAATCTACTTACTTGATATTCCTAATTTTAATCAATAATTCTCTTGCTGAATCAAACAAAATCGAGAAAGAAGATGATTCACAAAGTCTTAATTTGTTACAAAAATTTGTGTACAATCATTGAACTAATATAGAGCAGTGCGATAAAGGAGATTTGTAATTACGCTTGAATAATAATTGATTATTTTTAGAAAATGTTTTACTACACATAAATTTTGAAATATAAAATTAAAAACTGGTATATACTATTTAAAAGTATTAATTTTACAAAAATTAGACAACTATTATAGAAAATCGTCCGCCATTTTGAAATTCTGATATAAAATTCGAAATCAGCGATCCAAAAAATCATACATGACCATAATTTTTTATAATTTTATTAAAATTCTGTGAAATGAATAAATTTTTATTTCACTTATTCTCTTGGTCCATGATAGTAATGGGAAAATAAATACATATCTTTAGTAACGCAAAAGTAGCATAAAATAGCAACTTATTTTCATGAACCTTATATTCATCCAAACAAAACAGAGTTAAAAAAAATTAATTCCGAGGCCGTATGGACTATGATGGGTTTTCGTTGTCTTAATCAATTTAAATTAGAAATATTCGCATAAATAATTCTACCACACAAATATTTAAAACAAATAATGTATAGTATCATTATTTGTCCACTTTCAAAATCAATATGATTTTTATTTAATTTTATTTAATTTGCAAAGTATATATATTAATAGTTTTAATGTTTTTTATATTAAAAATAAGTCTAAAATTATATATATTGCCTATGTTTTGTAATTAAGCAATTGTTCATCGAAACATGCAACCGAAATCTTATTATACAGTTCATTTATATGTTCTCTGAGATATTCTGATGACACATAAAAATTATTTTAAGCAAATTTGAAAGTAAAGTTCAACTTTTGGCCAGCTTTTCAGATCTCCTGACTCACTGTGCGCCGTAAAGAAAGCCTTCTTCTTACTCACGGAATAAAAAAGTGAGGAGTCCCTAATAAAAAAATTCGTCAATCAAATTAATAAATTAAATACATTGGATAAAAAATCGGCAAAAGAGAAAAATTATATACCTGTAGTTACTACATTATTTCTTTCTTTCTCTTGATTTTCTTCTTCTTCTTCTTCATGTTTTTCTTCCTTTCTCATGTTCCTCTTTCTTCTTCCCTTATCATTTCTTCGTTTTCTCCTATATATTTTTCCAACTGACTATTTCCTCCTCCTTCTCCTTTTGCTCTTCTTCCCTCCATTCTTCTTCTTAATTTTCTCTTTCTTCTTCACGAAGTGCAGAAGAATAAATAACTTCATATTCTGGAAGAAAAAAAATGATTTTTTTCTTGAATTTTTCACTTTAACTAAAATTTTTATCTTTCATGAGAGAGAAGACACGCGATGCTCGGGAAAATTCACATTTTCTTCTGTATCCGAAAATATTATATTATTAAGATTCCATCAATTGTTTTATCAAATTTAAAAATTATTTTTATCCTAAAAATATTAACTCACTCGACAAAAGTTGGGTAATTAGAATTTCCGACCTCTCTTCTTTTAATTTCTGCGTTAGAACAATACGTGCTCTTCCTGCAAATAATTAATATTTTAATGCTACAAAATTACAAAAAATTCAGTTTCTAATATTATAATTTTCCAATTTACTTACGCGACGGAACTGCCTCTGGCTCTTCCTCAGCGGAACGTCTCTGTGATTGAGAAAGAGAATTTATCACCACTGTATTTTTTATTCAAATATTTTTTTCTAGAATTTATTTTTAAAAAATTATGAGTTAATTTATGCTTATTATATCTTGTTAATCGTATTCAATTTTCAATGAAATATTGAAATAAAAATGTGATATTCACCTTGGAAATTATGGGTAAGGAGATTCGCGATGTGTCATTCCATATCTTCCTCATATTCAAAAATCCACATTTCCACGGTTTCGACGACTACACTTGGAAGAATACACTTGTCATTAAAGTATCCAATTGATACAGCACCTGTAATACCGAATCCGAACATTCATAGATAAAACCGGTGAAAATCGCCGAAAATATAATTACTTTCCGAAATATCGGATAATCCGGATAAAAATTTCTCCGCATTTATACATGTATTAAGCATCGAATCTAACTTGATACTTCTGCAAATTATTTCTTTCGCCATTTCATTTTTTGTGAAGCATTGCAAATTTCACTGACATTTCACTTTATATGTAACTTTACGTGAAACTTTCTTGACACACACGAGAGAGACAAGGTTCACAAAGTGAAGCTTGGAAATGAATTTTTATTAAGATACGATAATAGATTAATATCTATTTATATGGAATCCTGCTATTTATATGGAAATCCTGCTTACCTTGAAAAGAGAGATACAGAAGAAAGTTTTGAAAAAGTTAACAATATTCAATAATCTCGTTGAAAAAAGTTTTACTGATTTACACTTATCAAGGAGAATAAATTTACCTTTTCTTCTAGCGCAAACAAAAATGCATTCAAAAACCGACACTAAAAAAATTTTTTTGCTTATTACTATTTAATCCTATATATAATTATCTTATCTAGTATACATTTTTTGTTAATTGACTAACATGAAATATTCCAAAATTTTTCACGCAACCTAAATTTGAATATTTCTTTTTCCTTGAACAGAATTTTTTTCAAATGTAATACTTTTTTCCTAGTTATTAGCATAACAAGGCGGGTTCTAACCCATGGGAAGCGCGGAGCGCAAGGGATATTGGCAGGCGCGGGGAAGGAGAAGGACGCGGGAAATCCCCGGCGCTATCGGTGTTTATAAAACTCCCGCCGCCGCCGCCACCATCGCAATCGCCACCGCCGCTGCCGCCGCCGTCGCGATCGCCGCCGTCACCGCCGCTGTCGCCGCCGCTGTCTTCTGAAGATGAAAAATAATATAAAATATATAAATATATAAATATAAAATATAAATATAAATATATAACTATTCCTTTTTTTAATTTTATTCATAAAATTTTATGAAACTTATAATTCCAATCTACTGGCTTTGGATCGGGTTCGTACGGTCGGAGGCCGAAAAGTTCGTACTAGTAAAAGAAGTCTTCATCCAACCAGATATCAAGAATCTCACGTTCCTCCCGGTTCCATCGCCTCTCTGCACATATCATTTGGCTGTTACATATA
>Ga0157363_1006596_pt1 | contig 10934 bp, 8 predicted proteins | sample AttsexASBM1_FD_111477 | JGI IMG/M metagenome (GOLD analysis project Ga0157363, IMG submission 111477) | Fungus gardens microbial communities from leaf cutter ant in Ribeirão Preto, State of São Paulo, Brazil - Atta sexdens ASBM1 | ecosystem: Host-associated > Fungi > Mycelium > Unclassified ...
TGCGTTTTCCGCGGATGAAAAGCGTCATCGAGGACGACAAATGAGGTTGAATCATCAAATGATCAAATGATCTCGTTTTTCTCGCCGAATCATCGCCACGTACGTTACGCGGCACAGCGGATTTTTCGCCGAAACGTTGCGCAATTCCGCCGCAACTCAGAATCAATTGCGACACGTACCATTTGCTGCAGATTCGCTGTATAATCTCTGTTCCGAAAAATCATCGTTGACGTTACTCGCACTTTAAAAAATATAATATGAGTGCATTGAGAAAAATGGTCCGGTTGAATTCTGATGGAAAATGGACGAGTCAGAATTTTCTGGTTAAAATTACTTAGAATTCTAGTAGATTTTATCAGAAATATTGTGTCAAACGGAATTCCGGTTATCTCACCTAGAATTTTAAATTTACGATTTAACATCCGGTTGTCTGTATAATTCTTACCATGTTGATAACATCAATATATAGATTTAAAATCTCTGTTTATATCAATATCGTCAAGGTGTGGATTTAAAATCCATATTGAATTTTTTTTTGTCATTATAATCAAATAAGTAAATAGTAAGCAAATGCTAAGAAAATGCACAGTTGAAAATTGTACAAATTCACAAAGAAATATGATTTGACACGGAGAACCTTGATCGGTCTTTTTACGCGTGGTTAAGAAAATAATTATATTCATCATGTAATGGCAATTCTTTCGAAAGATTTTTTTAAATTTTATTTACAACACATTCAAATGTTGATATTAATATTAAAAATGATCATAGTTTAGAATTTTTTCATAGTTGATAAAATGTGTAAAAGTCATTACTATGACATATATTGCAGTGATAAAACACAAAGGTCTTAATCATAATTGCTTCGTTGCAATTATAATCACAAATATCAAACATTTTTCTCTCACGAAGCACTTCCGTAGATTTAGAACAATCGACATTATCTACATGTTATTCTCGTTCTACCTTAATCTCTGCTGTAGCTTTAGAAAAAAACCAGGAAGCTCTTCCGGATCGAGCAAGATCGAAAAGGTCCGGGGAAAAATCAAATCAGATCAGTCACTCGGTTTCACTCGGAATCACGCGTGCTATTAATAATTCATCCGTTATTGTCGTCGCCGTCGTCGTTGTTGTTTGCACCGGAGGAAACGTCGTAGCCAACTGCGTGGTAATTCCTCTGTTAATTTCTCCGAGCATGCGGTATCTCTCCGCCCGTTATCAATCGGCATTTCCGAAGAAATCTTATCTCCTCTCCCCTTTCCCGGCCGGTATCACCTAATTTTCCGGGAACGACGAGAGGGGAGAGAGAAAAACGTGGACGTGTAGATAGAGCGTGTGTGTTGTTCGTAACACGCGGGCACGTGTTCCACCCGCGCGTTGCGCAATGCGACTGCACGTGGCCAGCTGCTGCGTGCACAAGCGTCGCATTTGCGACTCTTAAGGCTTAAACACAACAGGCCGCAGGGAATAACGAGCTCCAATCAGAGCTCTGGGATATAACATCGAACTTACACACCAGAGTCTGATTCGAGGCGGCTCGTTATTCATTGTTGTCTATGCCTGTGCCTATTGTGTTTAAGCCTTTACGTTCCTTCCGGGAACACGTCGGGGATTAATGCGTAGCGCGAAACCGCGCGTTCCATTCCGCGGAACTGTTTGGCGCCTCGACGCCCGTCTCCGGGAATGCGGCGAGACTTCCCGCATTGCGGCAGCGATCGAAAAAATACTCCCGTGCTGTAATTATTATTATGCGTATTATATCTGTCCTGTAAGTTATGTAATAGTTGTAAACACAAATATGCCAAGAAGGCCATATTTGGTCAAGCTTAATATAGTGATTAATATTTTTGCGTGAATTTTATATATATATATATATATATATATATATATATATAGATATATAGAAATTTATGCAGCCTTCTCGAAAATTATATACAATTTTAGAGAATTCTTGAAAGGATAATTTTACAGCAAATGCCAAAAATATCTTAAATATTTATTAAATATCAAAATATATTTATATATTTACGAAAAACATTAATTTGATTTAACAATCACTTCTTTTTATTAACCAAATATTTATTTATTACAAGTAAATATTTAGTTGGCAGTATTCAAATAAATATTTATTTAATTTTTTTTCTTTGCATAAATCAATTTTTGAGCTAAAACTTTAAGTAATTAATAAGATGCTTAATATTTTTATAAGGCTGTACACAATAATACACAAAAATGGGAAATTATTCGACGGATGTTTTGACATCCGCGGGACAGAAATGACTCGTTGCAATTTTGTGAACAATGTTTATGAAATCGGTATCGCAGTTTAGAATACGAAGTAATTAACGACGTACTATGTTGCCCGATGAGTAATAATTAGCGTGATATCACGCCGTATCTCGATTAAGTCATCCGTTGACCCGGTGCCAACGCTTATTTTTTTCCTCTTGACGCGCTCGTTCGAGGAAGCTGCTTACAATATACATACGTACTCTCACCCGTGTATATATCTTCCCGGAAATTTATTTACATTATTTCCCGGCCATCGCCGGAAAATCTCGGGGCGGAAGTCTAAAATTATTATGTCTACAAGAAAATAACACTCCACACACGCAACAATCACAAACGATTCTACGGAATCACAAAGCTCCTACAGAATGGTATAAGAAACGAGAATCGTGTAGTGAACGAGGTAAACAATTTTTTAATTGAGAAATTTGTAAAATTCGCAAAAAAAGATAGCAAAAAAAATAGATGTTAAGATTTTCTCCAGTACACTTTATTTGAGGAACGTTCTGGACATCCTTAGAACATCCTAGAAATATTCTCCAGACATCTTTGGGACATCCTTTGGAAATCTATGTGAATTCGACCGATTGTAATCTTCTTCTTATTTATGTAAGAAAATTCGACTGAATCAACAGGAAAGACGCGGGGATATATAAAATATTCGAGGAACGTTCTGTGGATATCCCTGGAACGTCCCGGAAATATTCTCCAGATATCTTTAGGACATCCCTCGGAAATCTGTTTTGACCAATTACGGCTTTCTTTGCTTATGTAAAAAATTTATGTAAAAAATTCTGACTGAATCGATAGAAAAGAAGCGGATACATAAAATATATTCTAAATAAATCGGATACGCGCGCACACTTGTGTCGATTTGGAGAGGAGGAGGGAAGAGGGGAAGCGCAACCGTCCGCCGGATATTATTACTTGCGGAACGCAACGTTTGAGAAAAACCGCTGAATAGGATGCGCCCGAAAATAGTCCGGGTACGACGAACTTAAGCTTAAGCGCCCGCGCGCAACTGATACACATAAAGGCATGTGCACAATGCCGGGGGCCACCCGACACCACCGCGCTTGGCCGTGGCTACGTGTTACGATTGCGGTCAGCGCTCACGTAACAGCGAGCCAACTGATACCGTTATCGGCCTTTGCCGAGGCATTTCGAACCGGTCTCCGATTTCGTTTCCCGCTCATTATGCAACCGGCCTGCGTGATAACGCATACTTTGCGTCGACGCAAAATCATCAAATGGAACAAAAAAAGAACATTTTATGACGCGTGGCCCGATTGCATCTCTCCCCCCCCCTCTCTCTCTCTCTCTCTCTCTCTCTCTCTTTCTTCACGCGATAGATTAGTTCATCGAAGGGGAGGAGGAGAGGAATTGAGGATGATTATAATCGCGAGCGGCGTGTCCAAGATTCGTGGCTGTCTGGTCGATAAGAAGTTCCGGAAAAAGGAATGAGCTGAGAGAGTTTGTCATCAACGCATGAACAATGGCAAATTGATCGGTGACACCCGGTACATTCGTATTATAGTCGCGTAACAGAGGCACACTTTGTCGTTACGTAATCATGCGCGTCACGCGGCCGCGGCCGGCTTGATTCGATTCGGTGCGGCGGGCGAGAGCGGGAAAGGCCAGGCAGAAGCGAGACCGAATTACACGAGAAGAGCGCGTGTGTAAGTACACATAAAAAAAAATATCGTTCTATTGTGAAGAAAAGTGATTGCTCAATTTGCTTTCTTCCTTTTGAATAACTCACTTATCTGAGACAAAGAATATATTTTCTTCATGACTTAAAATATACTTATAAATTCTAGGAAAACTCGAAACAAGAATTTCTTTTGAAGAATATTGTTATAAAATTAATTAATTGCATTTTACAATTAGGAATTAAGATTAATTAATTGTAAGATTCAGAATATATTTTGAATAAATTTAATGCTTGTGGTGAATTTATGATATATTTCAGGATATACAAATTTTTGAAATACTTGGAACAAGCAATTGTTACTTGCACGATATGTATTTTTCTGTTTATTTAGGCTGTCAGAAGATTTGTCAGGTTTGCTAAATATATGTTTAGGTGTTGAAAAGAAATGAGAAGGTTTTAAGAGCCAAGCGCAAGTAACGCGAACAGATTTACGTCTTAGGTTAAGTTATTTCATTTGTCGTATGACAAATTGTTCAAGTGCGTTAATTGGCTGCAGAATAGAGAGATTCTCAAGACTCTAGAATTTTTTTTTCTTTATACAATGGCTGCCAAATGTCTCCGGCCAATGAATGATTTTACTGTATTGTTTAGGTAAAGAAGAATCTTTACAAATAGAGATCTAATTATACAATTAAAATATATCGAGTTTTTACGTTGAATATATAAATAATAAGAATTCCATTGAATGATAGATTGACAAAAATCATCATAACATTATACGTCGTTGACCGAAAACTTTTGGCAGTCATTTTTTCATGCTGTTTGTAATTATTGCTTCTTGTTGGTCTCTGTTCAATTTTTTTGTACATTACTTGTAGTTCTTACTTTGTTGCTTGTTTCCTTTTGTATGTTTTTAGAGCACTTGTCCTAGAGCGTTAATAGATGCTTCAAGTATCTCGTAGCCAATCAACATCAACAACTTAAAAAATTTTAAAAACATAAATTTAAAAAACAAATGAAATATTAACATTAGCTCTAATAGCGGACCGTTGACTTCGCAATTATCGCGGCAGCTAATCGCTTACCGCGAATTTTTATTTACACTCGTTTTTTTCAACACTTCGCGCTATTTCGTGAAATTCGAACATTCGCGATCCGTGTTATGTTTACCGCGAGTAAGGATTTCAATCGCGTTGTCGCACGTTCCGGCGGTCGCGCGATCCACGTGAGATTCGCGACGTTTCTTACAACGCGTCCCGTTGGCCTTCCGATATACACGTGACATGAGCGGGTAACGAGACCTTTGTACAAAAGCGTTTATCCTCGTTACATAATGTATATATACGCGCGTGACGACAACATCGCGACATGATCGACGATTCCCCTCTTTTTCCGCGAGTTCCGAAAAACGGATGATTGCCTGTCCTGTAAATCCTGTTGCTCTGCAAATTGCGATTTTGAGATGAGTGGTGTAATATACGATTAAGAGACTTGCTGCAACAAGTCGGACTAACCCACATTTGGTAAAAACAAAGTAAATTCTCTTCATTTCAGTTTTGTTAAATTAAGCAGTGATTTAATTACAAAAATTAAATATTAATTAAATTATTAAATGAATTAAACAAATTAATTTAATTGCTTTATTTTTACAAAACTAAAAAAAAATCACACTAGTTTATATTTTTAATCTAGAACGAAATAATGTTTCTTAAAATTAAGATTGCATTTTGAAATATAAATAAAAATAATGTTTTATGTAATATTTGATTTTACTCTCTTATCAACTTTTATTTTAATTATTTTTAGACAAAATATGACTTCTGCAACAGTAACATGAGGCCATAAAGTCGAATATGATGTGATTAATATTTTTCGCATTATTTTATCTTTATTTAATTAACTTTATTTATTTCAGTTTTACGAAATGTGGGTAATAGCTAATTCGATTGGAGGCATTAGTGCGCATTGATGCACATTGAAGCCATCGTATACAAATCGATGTAAAAATGTACATAAAAATAGCATAAATATACTAATATAATATAAATATATAATCTAATATAAACCGCGATATCCTCAATAAATTTTATTGTGCTGTTTCGTAAAAAATATTTTACATATATTTTGATCGTTTCATCATTCGAAATATTTGCATTTCATTTTTGCACTCAAATTAGATCAGTGTACGGTTTTAATATGCACCAGTGCGCACTAGTGCGTCCAATCGAATTCGCTGTAAGCTCGCTGTTGCAACAAGCACTTCAATAGTGCACGACATTCGATATAAGTAACGAATACAAAATTTCATTCTCTTTAAACGCCTTTAGAGCTAACTTTACCCTCGTAAGAGTCTGCGAAATGCAGCGATCGAATTTTTTCCACCGACGAGCAGTGTATCGCTATTTATAGAGGTTTGATATATGAAACATATATTAATAATTATACTTTAAACAAATTTTTTTAATTTTTATTGTTATAAAACTTAAAAAAAAATAATAGAATCTCCAAGTGTTTTTATATAAATACTTCGAGTATCCAAAATGACTTATTATTTTATAATACAATACTTTCCCATTTTTTGAAGCACAAATTAAAAAAATACTACTTATTAAACTAAATTTTCATCATCAAATAGTAAACCGTCGCTAAAAAAAATTGTTGTATTACTTTTAAATGAGATCTAGAATGAGCTTGCGATTTCTTCAGAATTTGTTATATTATTTTAAAATATCTATCTCCTTAATAAGTTATACATGAATTGTGTGCGGCCTTCTGGCTCGACGATTCTTTGGGATCCCGCGTGCTGGCGGTGTGAAAGTCGCTTAAGAAATAACGCGGTGCGTGATGCAACTGTTAGCACATAGCGCGCAAACGCTCGCGCAATTCGCGCGAGTTGGTTCGCCTTGTGTTGTTGCGGCCGTCCCGCGTCCGCCACGTGACTGCAACACGTGCAGGCTGTTATGTTAGACCATTCACCTTCGTTGCATAATACGAGCGGGAAAAGGTCATCGCGGCGAACAACGAAGTCTGATATTTGCTAATATGATCGATAAACCGGCCGCGCCGCAGAGCTGCTTCTGAATCGCGATCGTCGCGGAATCCGGCCGCGACGACGTGAGAGGCGAAGTCCTCGAATTAGCGCTCGTGACGCAATTCCCGCCGCAGTAATACGGTCGTTGTTGAAACACTGATATCTAGAATATTTTCCGAATCATTACGTATTGTATCTTTCAGACTTTCGTATTTGGCGGCTAAAGCAGACTCAGTCAGTCGAGTCGAAATGTCTCGCTTCAGTGTTTCTATTATTTCAATGTATACATTTTAATGTTTTTATATACATTTTTGATGTATACTTTAATATTTCACGGTTCTCTTGGCCTTTATCTTTTTTTATTTCTATTTTCCATGCCATTTCGTCGCATTTTCCTTCAAAGTTAATAAAAATTAGAGATGAGTTTTCAAAAAGGGATTTACCGCCGTTTATCTTTATAATTGCTACCACGATGTTTTTTTCCGAGACGGAGTTGAAGACAGAGCTGCTAACCGTAATCATATATTTTACCATTTTAATTACAGTCGCAAGCGCACGTTTCAGTGCGAATCTTAAAATTCCGCGATCGTCGCGTTCGTCGTTGATATTAAATAAGAAATAGAGCGGCGCAAATAGATACAAGGCACGTTGCTCGCTCACTGTCCCCCTCTCTCTCTCTCTCTCTCTCTCTCTCTCTCTCTCTCTCTCGCTCGCTCTTTCTCTCTCCTTACATCGTGATCGATGAACGGCCGATGACGCAACGCAACGTATAATCCACAATGTCCGAGACGCGACGACACGTATAAACCTAGATATCGCCAGTATATCCGGCCGCACGCACACAAACGCGCACAGTTGGGAGAACCGTAACTAGCAGTAGCTATACACTTGAGACCGTTGCGAGTACAACACCTGCGACTACGTGTATTTCCGCGCAACACACAGAGATACCGCTAATCCGCTCTCTGACAGACGATCGCAACACCCCCGCTAGACAATATCTCTATCGATCGACAGGTAACTCCGATCTCTTTCGCGAAAACTTTCGGCACGATCCATCCCGCAAATTGCGATCGCGAATCACGGTCGAAACCGAATTAAATTTTCAATCAGCCGACCTATTTTTTTTCTACTATACTCGAATAAATGCACTTAGAATTGCGTCGGAGAATTCGGCAAGTGAGGAGAGAAAATTCTTGAAAATTTCTGAAGAGAAGTAGTCGTCTTCTTTGAACATTTTTAACAAAGTTCTGTATTTATTTAATGTATTTATACCTATACAATTCATTATCTGTGACCGTTATATCTAATCTCTGTTTGTCGTTAGTATACTAAATTCTGAAGTGGAATCTTATTCTAAAGAGTGAGAAAATGGAGTCTTAAAAAAGGCTCAATTCTCAATCTTCAAGAATGAGATTTCGCTCTTGAGTTCTCTCTAAAAGTTTTAGAGAGTTATACGTTAAACAATAAAAAATTAATTCTATTCGCATTAACGAGATAAGATTGACTCTCTTTAATATGTAATACATTTATAAGAATTATTTTCGTGAGAATAGTTTTTCAAAATCACATTAGATAAAATTACAACGTATCCGGCGATACGTTATCACGGTGACTGTATCCATTTGTCGATTTAATTGGGTAACTGCGCAATTACGTTATACAATGTATGGCTGAGAGAGACAACTTTGCAATATTATTATAAGAATCTTTATACTTTATATGATTGGTTTATACATTTAGATCCAATGAAGAACTAAGAGTAAAATCCAATCATAAGAAAATCTTACAACAGTCGCAAAGCTGCTTTTTCCGCAATCAAAAACTTGATTTTTCATCTCCTTTGTTCTTCGTTTTCTCTCGATCTCTCGATTTTCTTCGTTCAATCACTGAAAAAAATTTCTGATTGGAAATGAACGGTTCAGAATTTTCTGGCTAAATTTATTAGAATTCTAGTTGAACTGATCGGAATTCTGGTTGATACAATATTTCTGATAAAATCTACTAGAATTCTTATTTTTATCAGAATAATTATATCAATCAGAATTCCAATTGTCTCAACTAGAATTCTAGTTCAATTCTAGTAGACTTAATAAGAAAATCTGATTTGTTCATTTTCCAGAAATTACTATTTAATATTTAGACCATTTTTCTCAGTGTGGAATCGAAAATTTTCTGCTCACGGATCGGTCACTGAAAAAATTTCTGGTTGGAAATGGATGGCTCAGAATTTTCTGGCTAAATTTATTAGAATTTCTAGTTGAGCTGATCGGAATTCCGGTTGATACAATATTTCTGATAAAATCTACTAGAATTCTTATTTTTACCAGAATAATTATATCAATCAGAATTCCAAATGTCTCAACTAGAATTCTAGACTTAATCAGAAAATTCTGATTTGTTCATTTTCCACCAGAATTACTACTTAATCCACCCAGATTTTTCTCAGCGATTCTAAGCGATCTCCCGAGTGGGTGCACGTGCGTGCCCTTCGGGCAGGAGTCCGTGAAACTTATTGCACGGTTTTACGCCACGAGGTTGAAAGAGCTCCGTAAATTGGGCCGTGGCCCACTTTGATAGAGAGAGCCGTAGCGGCAAGCGGCGCAAGGTGGGAGGAGATCGATGGGGAAGGGGAAACGGTGCAATGAGAGGAGAAAGAGAGAGGGGGAGGGGGAGAAGAGGTTTCCCGTTTCACGAAAGGAATAGAGGATCTCGCGATCGATGGATCATTCCTCTCGGTAGCTGGCTGCAGCCACGTGAAAGAACTTACGAACATCGATCGTTGGCGATAGGGCAACGCTATCGCCGTATCTCGATTTCGTAATGTGTCCCGATTAATCAATTCGTCGCGATTGGTTGATTTTAAATTATAATTGGCTGTTAATAGAAGAGAGGGAGAGAGCTGTCTTACGTATGACAAGAATATCGATTCTTCTCACGTAACCGAGCACGCGAGCGGCGACGGCGGAGTCGAAAGGATAAAAATAAAATCCGACCTTGATCCTTGATCGCGATGCATTTCGCAAACGCATTTCGTATCGCGAAGGCGGAACGTCGTACGCGTTTCGTTCTAACCGATCCTCGCAGAATCGAAAACCGTGATCAGTCTTCTTGGTACAGGCTTGATGGAATAATACTAGATTTAATACTCTTCTAACTACATTAATGCTTCGATATTTCACTTTGCATTTCAGAAAAGATAAAAATTTGGTACACTCCGAAAAATTCGGTGTGGATTTAACACATCACGTGTGTCATACTACATAATTCTCATTGTGTTGATGTTAATATTTATATCAATATGATGTGAATTTAATTCCATGGGTTTTAAATTCACATCGTGTTAATGTTAATATCAATACCAACATGGTGAGAGAATTATATAGTGTTAAATTTTACACCAATGTTTATAGAGTGTGCAATTTCAATCGGTAATCTTGTATAATTTCTGATACAATATTAGAAAAATTCAACGTTTGATCTAAATACAAGAGCAATAAATCATAGGAAAATATCATCATATATTTTATCAAGTTTTACTATTCAATTCTATTTCAGTGAAATTCTGAATTATTCAATTAAATGATTAAAATTTTAATGGCTCTGTATATCATAATAGAATACCTAGATATTTTTGTGAAAAAGAAGAAAGAAAAAGGGAAAAAGAGAAAATTGTATATTTTCACTTTGAGTGTGCAGAAAATATTGTATAATAAATTGCAGACAAAAGGAATAGATATAAATTATTGATACAATTCGTCTCAATCAGGTACGGCATTTAGTTGACAGAAAGTACTTTTTAGTCCTGACAACACTGGTTATCCCGGAATGTTTCCCCGCTATATAAAGTAACGAGGGATGGCACGGAGGCGGGGAGGGGGGGGGGGAGGGGAGGACGCAATGAAATGAACAAAACAAAGGCGCGCGTGTTGCACCCCACTTTCGTAACATGTCGGTACA
>Ga0157363_1006597_pt1 | contig 10934 bp, 10 predicted proteins | sample AttsexASBM1_FD_111477 | JGI IMG/M metagenome (GOLD analysis project Ga0157363, IMG submission 111477) | Fungus gardens microbial communities from leaf cutter ant in Ribeirão Preto, State of São Paulo, Brazil - Atta sexdens ASBM1 | ecosystem: Host-associated > Fungi > Mycelium > Unclassified ...
GGTGCTGACCCTTGTTGACGGTAATATTGTTTACGCCGCAGGCTCGTTCAGCAGTGAAGCACCGCCTTCAATCCCTGTACTGCCAGAATGGTCACCTGTTGTTAAAGTTCCGGGTCACTACCGCAGCGCACCGCCAGACACACAAACCCGTGTGGGAATGCGGCAGATGCCCCACCAGTGCAGCGGTCCATGTAGTGTACATAGCCATTCGCATGATTTTGCACGTGGCGCCAATATACCGGTATCCGGGGAGAACGCCTTTTGGGGCGCACTCGGCTGCAGCTGCTTCGCTTTCTGATAACCATGAAGAGTTTATTCTCTCAGCCGTCCCGCATTAATGCGGGGCTGTTCTTCCTGCGCCTCACTGGTTGCCTGCTGTTATTGTATGTGCACGGGCAGCCAAAAGTAGTTCACTTCAGCGAAGAACTGACACGTATCGAGGATCCGTTCGGCCTCGGTCCCTACATGAGCCTGCTTCCGGCTATTTTTGCAGAGGTCATCTGTCCGATTTTCATTCTGGCAGGCATTTTCACCCGGCTCGCCTGTCTGCCCGTCATCGGCGTACTTCTGGTTGCCATGCTGGTCGTACATCCTGACTGGAGTATTGCTGAAGGACAGTTTGGATGGCTGCTTTTGATAATCTTTACCACACTAGCCATCACCGGCCCGGGTGAGTGGCATATAGGGTCAGGCAAGGAAAGAGAGGTTCAGCATGACGCAGGTTAATGAAACCAGTAACGTCACTCCGGATGAAGAAAATACGTTCGCTCCGGCCATGCCAGCCTCTCCATGGCAACCCTTGCGGCAGCCTGTTTTTCGTATGCTGTGGATTGCAACAGTGGTGTCTAACATCGGTTCCTGGATGAATGATGTGGGTGTCAACTGGACAATGCTCACGCTCAGTGCCGATCCGCTGAACGTTGCGCTGGTACAGGCTGCCGCAAGCTTACCTATGTTCCTGTTTGCACTACCCTCCGGTGTACTGGCGGACATCATCGACAGACGAAAATATCTGCTGTTCTCTCAGTTTTGGGTGTTTATCGCGGCGGCGGGACTGACAGTATTATCTTTTACCGGACATGTCACTCCGTGGGTACTGCTGATTGCCGCCTTCCTGATGAGCATGGGTGCCGCCATGAGCTCACCGCCTTTCCAGGCCATAGTGCCCGATCTGGTCGACAAAAGTGCACTCGGCCCTGCTATTGCGCTGAACTCGTTGGGTATCAACATCAGCCGTGCCATAGGTCCGGCTCTGGGCGGGCTAATCCTGTCATTTGCAGGTCCGTGGGTGGTGTTTATGCTGAATGCGTTTTCCGTACTGGGCGTGGCCTGGGTTCTCTATCGCTGGAAAGAAGCCCCTGGCGTACAGCGTTTGCCACCCGAGCATTTTTTCTCAGCAGTACGGGCGGGAATTCGCTACGTTCATGCAGCCCCGGTACTGCGTAACGTACTGGTACGTACCGCGGCTTTCTTTGTGTTCGGCAGTGCCGGATGGGCGCTTCTCCCTCTGGTAGCACGCAGAGAACTGGGACTCGGCCCTGGGGGGTACGGGATCATGCTGGCTTTTATCGGCGTCGGAGCCATCTGTGGTGCCGTGCTGCTGCCTCGTCTGCGCAAGCGTTTTAATGCCGACCAGCTAATGGTTTTGGCAAGCCTGCTGTTTGCCGCCACCATGCTCGCACTGGCATTTATCCGTCACTTCTGGCTGCTTAATGTCTCCGGTTTTTTTACCGGCTTTGCCTGGATAGTCGTACTTTCCACACTCAACCTGGGTGCACAGCGCAGTGCTGCTAAATGGGTTAAGGCACGCGTACTGGCGGTTTACCTGACGGTTTTCTTTGGTTCAATGACCCTGGGTAGCACAATCTGGGGACAGTTGGCTTCTCACTACAGTATCCCGGTTTCACTGAGTATCGCCATCGTCGGGATGGTACTTGCCTGTTTCACCGTACTACGCTGGCGGTTAGACAAAGACCCTGACCTGAATCTGGACGTTACTGAAACCGGCGAAGCGGTCCCTGCACTGGATATTAATCATGACCGTGGGCCGGTGAGGGTGAGCTACGAATATCAGATTCGTCTACAAGATGCTCACGACTTTACGGTCTGCATGCAAGATATGCGCCGCGTGCGCCGTCGCGGCGGAGCCATCAACTGGGCCGTTTATGAAGATATTCTCCAGCCGGGCATCTTCGTTGAAACGTTTGTGGTGGGTTCATGGATGGAACATCTGCGCCAGCTTGAGCGCTATACCATGAACGACCATAAAATTCAGACCCGCGTTTATACCTTCCATCAGGGTGACGAAATACCCGTCGCCCGATATCTGGTTGCACCGGAATAACAGAGAGTTTCTTTTAATCATAGGGGGAATACCATGAGTACAATTAAAGCCACAGACGGTACGTCGATTTACTTTAAAGACTGGGGAAACGGCAAACCGGTTCTCTTCAGCCACGGCTGGCCGTTGGATGCTGATATGTGGGACAGCCAGCTGAATTTTCTTGCTGAGAATGGTTATCGCGTTATTGCTTTTGATCGCCGTGGCTTTGGTCGCTCGGATCAGCCCTGGACTGGCTACGACTACGACACTTTCGCGTCAGATATCAATGAGTTGATTAACTATCTTGATCTGCAGAATGTGACGCTGGTTGGATTCTCAATGGGTGGAGGTGATGTCGCACGCTATATCAATAATTACGGTACAGCTCGCGTAGACGGCCTGGTTCTTCTGGGTGCAGTGACGCCAATCTTCGGCCAGTCGGAAAGCTATCCTGAAGGTGTTGAGCAGTCGGTGTTCACCGGAATCCTCGATGGCCTGCGTAAAGATCGCGCACAATTCATTAGTGATTTCGCGACACCGTTCTATGGTACTAATGCAGGACAGACAGTATCAGCGGGTGTCCTGGCCCAGACGCTGAATATTGCCCTGCTTGCCTCGCTAAAGGGGACGCTTGACTGCGTCACGGCATTCTCTACCACAGATTTCCGTGCAGACATGGCAAAAATAGATGTCCCTGCCCTGGTGATTCATGGCAGCAACGATCAAATAGTGCCGTTTGAAACCACCGGCAAGTTGGCGGCAGAGATGATAGAAGGCGCACAGCTGAAGGTCTATGACAATGCGCCACACGGCTTCGCGGTTACGCACTCCGATCAACTCAATGCGGATCTGCTGGCGTTCCTGAAATCGCTGTAAGCTTAACAAACTGAAGTATAAAGTGATCGGACCTGCTCGTCGGCATTAACATAACAGCCACACATCACTTCATGGCGAAGCGCCCTGCTTCGCCACTTTCACATCTCAGTACCCTGCAATAACATTCCGATATGCTCTATACCGTCCTCACTGTAGGGTTCGGTACAAGCGACAAAGCCCTGAGTCGCATAAAATCCCTGTAAATGCGCTTGTGCTGATAAATACACTGCCCTTCCCGGGTAACGCACTGTGCAGATCTGCAGAGTCTGTTTCAGCAACAGATGGCCCAGTTGTCGCCCACGGGCAAAAGAGTCCACAATAACGCGGCCAATACTTAGAGGTTGCCCGCTATCTTCCGGAACCAGCAACCGGGAGTAAGCCGCAAGTTGCCCGTCCAGAAATCCCAACAGATGGCGGTTTTCTCCCAGCAAATCAGCACCGTCAATATCCTGGTAGACACACTGCTGTTCCACGATAAACACCTGATTTCTCAGCGCCAGTAGCTGATATAAATCACTGACTGATAATTCACTATGGTGCAGATCTTTCCATATAATCCCGGTCATTAAGTTCTCCAGTCTGTTTATGCTCTGAGATAATTCGCGTTATATCAGTAACGCACCAGCCCGCCGTCCACCGCAAACTGGCTTCCGGTAACATAAGAGGCATCTTCAGATAGCAGGAACAATGCCACTGCGGCAGCCTCCTCAGCAGTACCAACGCGTTTCAGGGGCACCTGGCTAACCACAAACTCCTCAAAATTTTGCCGCGTTTCCTGTGGCAGGAAATCACGGAAATTAGTCTCTATCGGTCCGGGAAGCAGTACATTGACACGAATATTTCTCTCTGCCAGTGCCGCAGCCCAGCTACGCACCATCGCCACCAGTGCGCCTTTAGTCGCGGCGTAGAGACTGGTTGCTGCGGCTCCTTCATACACCGATGATGACGAGGTAATCACTACCGACGCCCCGGGATTCAGTAAGGGCGACAGGCTGACCAGTTGCAGCATTGGCCCGCGTACATTCACCTGCATCATCCGGTCAAAATCGCTGGCGGTAACTGATTCGGGCATCCCGATAGAGGCAAATCCGGCATTCAGCCACAGGCCATCGAGACGTTGCCAGCCGGTAACCGCGGCTGCCAAAGACTCGCCGGTCGTTGCCTGTCCGGCATCATCTTTCAGTACCAGTGAACCTTCCGGCAGTTGTGCCTGCGTGTCTGCCAGGCGCTGTGGGTTCTGTCCGGTCACGGCAACCTTTCCCCCTTCCCGGCAGATCCGTAGTGCACCGGCCAACCCCATACCACTGGTGCCTCCGGTGATCAGTACATTTTTATCTGTAAAACGGGCCATAACAACTCCTGTAAAAGCGGGAAAAAATAACATAAGTAAAAATCCGCCTTCATAGATGGCGGCTTTGATTACGCCCCAAAGGGGCGCTCTAAGTTCGGACTCATAGAGCCCTCTCTTCACACTTCATTTAATGAAAGTTGTTTATCTTCCACTTCATGCTTCTCTTGATACTTGACGTATTTACGGATCATTTCTGCATTCACACCTACGGTGTCCACGCAGTAACCCTTAGCCCAGAAGTGATTTCCCCAAAGTTTATGCTTACGTAAGTAAGGGAATTTGCTGAAGAGCCTTATTGCAGTCCTTCCCTTCAGGTGACCCATAACTTCTGATACTGACAACTTCGGCGGTATCTTCACCAAAAGATGTACATGATCTAACTGGACATTTAATTCGACAATTTGGATCTTCAGTTGCTCACTGAGTATCCATATTTGCCGGTACACTTCTTTGCCAACATTGCCCTTGAGAATTCTGAAACGGCACTTCGGCGTCCAGACTATATGATATTGACAATGCCACAGGACGTGGGAAGCTCTTTGAAACCTGCTCATGTTTAATTTCCTTATCAGTTGTGGGGACAACAGATAGAGATTTTGGCATGGGTAGGTTTTTACAGGCAGAGCCAAAACCGAGTCGATAACCACGTCCACAGGACGTGGTTTTAAGTTGGCAATAAAAAAGGCCATGGAATCCATGGCCTTTTGATCACTGCAGGTTTACGCAGAGAAATTACATAAACGGCTGGGCAAGTTTTACCAGGGTAATCAATGGCTGAGGGAAGATCCCCAGCAAAAGTACCAGAATGGCAGAAATCAGGGTGACGATACCACCAGCGGTATAGCCCCAACTGTTGGTCGTATCACGATGATGTAATCCCGGCGCACTCAGGAACAGGCTGACCGTCACGCGCAGATAGTAGTAAAGACCAATAGCACTACCGGCAATCACTGCGGCGGCCAGCCACCATAATTTACCGTTAACTGCAGAAGCCAGTACATAGAATTTACCAATAAAGCCCAGTGTCGAAGGTATTCCCGCCAGTGACAGCATCATCATCGCCATGACTGCCGATAGCACCGGACGGTGCCAGAACAGACCACGATAAGAGTACAACGAATCAGTATCATTTTCCCGTCCGGCTGCAGACATCAGGCTAACCACACCAAAGGCCCCCAGGCTGCTGAACAGATAACCGGCCAGATAAACGCCCGTCGTTTCCATCGATAATTGCTGTGATTCAGCGGCAATCAATGCCACCAGCAGATATCCGAGATGAGCAATGGAGGAGTATCCCAACAGGCGTTTGATGCTGGTCTGGGCAATCGCCATTAGGTTACCGAACAGGATAGAAGCAAATGCAATCACTCCCAACGCAGTCCGCACACCTTCACTGTGACTGACTGGCGCATCGATAAACAGTCTCATCATCACGGCAAAGATGGCAATTTTACTGCCGGTCGCAAGAAATGCGGAGACCGGTGCAGGTGCCCCCTGATACACATCCGGGGTCCACAAATGAAACGGCACCAGCGACAGTTTAAAACCAATTCCAATGATAATCATACCAAAACCGGCCATCATCAGCGGTGAACCCAACCCGGCACCGGACAGATTCTGTCCCAGCGCGGCGAAGGTTAAATCACCACTCCCAGCATAGACCAGTGCAATACCGAACAGCAGGAATGACGAGGCTGCTGCCGACAGAATGGTATATTTAATGGCGGCTTCCAGTGAACGTTTATGCCGGAACGCGTAACCCACCAGACCGAACAGCGGCAGTGAGAGCAGTTCAACGCCAATAAACAGTGATGCCAGATGATCAGCGCTCGACAGTACAATCCCGCCTAAAACCGCGATAGCCACCAACAGATAAAACTCGTCGGTATTATCATGAAACGACTTCAGCCACGGGAAAGCAAAGGTACAGGTGGCCAGGCCAGCCATTATCACCAGCGCAGAATAGAAGACCGAATAACCGTCCACCCGTAACAGAGAAGTGACATCCGTTGCACCGTTATGGCCGACAAACCACAGAGATAACAACGCAAGGTTAAGACCAATGACTGTCAGTGTAGCGTTCACAAAGTGGTTGCGTCGCCACGCAATAGACAGCATCACCACCACCACTGTTAATCCGGTGATTAACAGGGGGAGAAGCGCAATCAATTGTTCAGTAGTTATTGTCATGGCTAATCAAGGCCTTGTTATTGAAGTTGAAGCGGCAAACCAGTGCTGAATATTGCTAATTGCAGCATTTGAGGTATCCAGAATCGGCTGAGGATAAACTCCCAGCAGAACCAGTAATACCACCAGTACCAGAATCATCAGAAACTCACGGGCATTCATTCCGCGCAACGGTGAATCAGATTTAGGTGCGCCGTAGTAGGCACGCTGCATCATGATGAGCGAGTACACCGAAGCAAACACCAGACCAAAGGTAGCGATGATAATCACTGCAGGCACGACCCGGAAACTCCCGGTGAGAATCATAAATTCACCGACAAAGTTACCGGTACCGGGCATCCCCAAATTTGCGACGGCAAAAAATAATGACAGCCCCGGCAGCCACTTAATCCTCGACCAGAGCCCACCCATCAGCCGCATATCACGGGTATGCAGTCGTTCGTAAAGCTGACCACACAAAATAAACAGTGCTGCTGATGAAAGACCATGAGCAATCATCTGGATCACTGCCCCCTGGAACGCCAGTTGGCTACCGGTGTAGATGGCAATCATCACAAAGCCCATATGTGAAATAGAGCTGTAAGCGATCAGACGTTTAATATCAGTCTGTGAGAACGCCATCCACGCCCCATAGAAAATCCCTAACAGCCCCAGTCCCATCGCAATAGGTGCAAACTCCGCTGACGCCTGCGGGAACAGAGGCAGGCTGAAGCGCAACAGGCCGTAAGCGGCGGTTTTCAGCAGGATACCTGCCAAATCTACCGAACCTGCGGTAGGGGCCTGACTGTGAGCATCAGGCAACCAGCCATGCAGCGGCACGACCGGCATTTTCACCGCAAACGCGATAAAGAATCCAAGCATTAACAGGTATTGCACCGTATGCGACATCGGAGTATTCAGCAATCTTTCATAACTGAATGTCCATTCACCGGTGGCCTGGAAATGCACCAGTACCAGCCCGAGGATAGCAATCAGCATCACCAGACCAGACGCCTGGGTATAGATGAAAAATTTAGTCGCAGCCGAGATCCGGGTCTTACCATCAGAGGCTTTGTGCCCCCACAGTGCAATCAGGAAGTACATCGGCACCAGCATCAGTTCCCAGAAGAAGAAAAACAGGAACATATCCAGTGACAGGAACACCCCAATCACCCCTCCCAGGATCCACATCAGATTCAGATGGAAGAAACCCTGATATTTCTGGATTTCGTTCCAGGAACAGAGTACTGCCATCGTACCGAGCAGACCGGTGAGCACCACCATCAGCAATGACAAACCATCAATCGCCAGATGGAAGTTGATGCCAAATGCCGGGATCCACGGCACTGAGAATTCAGATTGCCACTGCGGTATCCCCGCAGCCTGAGTTAATGAATAACCTCCCTGCGACCAGAGCAGCAAGGAAAGTGCCAGCGTTAACCCCATAGTCAGCAGTGCTATCCAGCGCGGAGCTCTGACACCAAAGCGTTCAGCCAGCCAGCAAAGAAAGCCGCCAACGAAGGGGATTATAATTAGCCAAGGTAGTAACACGGCGTTTGGTTCCCTTTTAGTGATCCGCGAATGACTGTCATCCACGAAAATTTATTAAGCATGGCAGCGAGGGCAGAATTGTAGCCCTGCCTCTGCCTGCTCACCTCAAACCACCAGCATTAACGCCAGCACAACAACTGCACCAATGCCCATTGAAGCGACATACCAGCGCAGATAACCATTTTCGCTCACCGTCAGCCCTTTACTGGCCGCACGGGAAACCACTGCCAGCAGATTAATCAGCGTATTGAACGGATCTGATTTCAGCAGCCAGGCAATGGCGCGATAAGTTTTTACGAACAGCAGGTCGTACAGCCAGTCAAAGCCCCAGGCAGCAAACCACCAACGGGACAGGAAGCGGCCAGGCGCACTGGCAGCCACCGAGGACACCAGTTGACGTTTACCCAGCCACAACAGAGCGGCAATCACAATCCCGGCAATCGCCACCACACCAGAAGTGATTTCCAGACCGACCTTTCCTGCTTCACCACCCAGACTCTGTGGTAACACTCCGGCCAGCGGTGGGGTAATCAATGCTCCGATAAAGGTGGACAGCACCAGCAGAATCAGCAGGGGTAAGTGATGAGTGATGCCCTTGCCAGCATGGGCCTTAATTTTCTCTTCACCATGAAACACAATAAAGATCATACGGAAGGTATAAATTGAGGTCAGAAACGCCCCCACCAGTCCGGCTAACATCAGAGTCTGGTGGCCACTGGTCATGGCACCGTAGAGGATTTCATCCTTACTGTAGAAGCCGGCGGTGATCATCGGCAGAGCCGACAGTGCGGCGCCTCCCACCAGGAAGCAGACATACACCAGCGGAATACTTTTTCGCAATCCCCCCATTTTGAAAATGTTCTGTTCATGATGGCAGGCCAGAATGACCGAACCTGAGGACAGGAACAGCAAGGCCTTAAAGAAAGCATGAGTCATCAAATGGAAGATAGCGGCATCCCAGGCCTGAACACCTAACGCCAGGAACATATAGCCAATCTGGCTCATCGTCGAATAGGCCAGCACACGTTTGATATCGGTTTGAACCAGTGCCGCAAACCCTGCGAGTACCAGAGTAATGGCTCCCACAATGCCAACCAGATGCAGGATGTCCGGGGTCAGCAGGAACAGACCGTGAGTACGGGCTATCAGATACACCCCTGCCGTGACCATGGTGGCCGCGTGAATCAGTGCCGAGACTGGGGTAGGACCCGCCATCGCATCAGCAAGCCAGGTTTGCAATGGTAACTGTGCAGATTTACCGACGGCACCCCCCAGCAGCATCAGTGTTGCCCACTCCAGCAAATGATTGTTGCCGGCAAACTGTGTCGGAGCCAGTTCAGCCATTTCCCGGAAGTTCAGTGTACCCAGTTGGTTATAGAGGATAAACAGGCCAAACGCGAGGAACACATCACCGATACGGGTAATGATAAAGGCTTTCATCGCCGCTTTGCCGTTGTCCGGATTGGTGTAGTAAAAACCAATCAGCAGATATGAGCACAGCCCTACTCCTTCCCAGCCGAGATACATCAGCATCAGGTTATCAGCCAGAACCAACACGACCATACTGGCGATAAACAGGTTGGTATAGGCGAAAAACCGTGAATAGCCCTCTTCACCACGCATATACCAGGAAGCAAACATATGAATCAGAAAGCCCACTCCGGTTACGACTGACAACATGGTCAGTGACAGCCCGTCCAGCGTCAGATTCACCTGAATATTAAATTGTCCGACCTGCATCCAGGTCCAGAGTGCCTGCTGATAAGCCACTCGTCCGTGATTAAAGAAATCAATACCGGCATATAAAGTCACCAGGGCTGCCAGTCCCACCGATCCCATTCCTACAGTGGCGGAAAAGTTTTCGGACCAACGGCCACGTGAAAATGCGAGTAACAGAAAGCCAATCAATGGCAGTAATACGGTTAAGTAGAGAAGATTCATCCGCGCATCTCACTCACTGAATCAATATTCAGAGTCTGACGACGACGATGCAATTGCAGCAGCAACGCCAGCCCGATACTGGCTTCTGCCGCCGCCAGGCTTATCGCCAGAATATACATGACCTGCCCATCGGCCTGGCCCCAGTAACTTCCGGCAACCACCAGCGCCAGTGCCGCCGCATTAATCATGATTTCCAGACCAATCAGCATAAACAGCAGGTTACGACGCAGGACCAGTGACGTCAGCCCCAGGACAAATAACACAGCTGCAAGGATGAGCCCGTGTTGCAGAGGTATCATATTTTTTCCTCCTTATTCGCTTTGATGGTGTCGTCGGGACGGTTGCTCAGCACCTCCCCCCGCCGGTCTTCACGACCAATGTGATAAGCCACCACAACGCCTGCCAGCAGCAACATGGATGCCAGTTCAACCGCCAACACATAAGGTCCGAATAAACTGATACCCACCGCTTTAGCATCAATTACCGTACCATCGATTCCCTGGTCATTGATGCTGCTAATAGCTTTGACCAGGGCAACCAACAGCAGTAATGCAATAATGCCAGGACCAATCCACAGTGAGGGCTTCAGCCACTCCTGTTCCTGTTTCTGCTGCACTTTGCCAAGATTCAGCATCATTACGACAAACACGAACAACACCATAATCGCACCGGCATACACGATAATTTCCAGCGCACCGGCAAAATAAGCCCCGAGTGAGAAGAACA
>Ga0157363_1006598_pt1 | contig 10933 bp, 7 predicted proteins | sample AttsexASBM1_FD_111477 | JGI IMG/M metagenome (GOLD analysis project Ga0157363, IMG submission 111477) | Fungus gardens microbial communities from leaf cutter ant in Ribeirão Preto, State of São Paulo, Brazil - Atta sexdens ASBM1 | ecosystem: Host-associated > Fungi > Mycelium > Unclassified ...
CCGTCTCCTTCTCGCGGTCGCATCCGCGATGCAGCGCGATCTGTAAGTGGCTCCGTTGATCTCATGTTTCATATTTATATTCTCATCTGCATATTACAAGCGAGGTGTGCCTTAGAGGTGACGGCGGCTTACTAGTTCGTGTTCTCGGACGCCTCGACGGTTGGAATGCGGTGGATTAGATTGCCAATGAGTGCGGCAAACCTGACTAACCTGGGGGCTTGTATTTTTTTTCTCGCGTTAAATCGACAGCGATTCCTCAACGCTTCAATGAAAATGCGCACGCAGATGCATATATACATGACATGATTCTTGTAAAACTAAGTATTGTACAAAAAAACTACATAGAAAAAACAATTTTGCTGAAAGATTTAAAAATTTAGTTAGATACAAATCTGAAATAATTTTGTTGGATCATCAAAATAATTATGTAAGAATTTCAAATATAATGAGCAAAGCTGCAAAAAGTTTTGATAGTTTAATGAATCTAATCATCCTATATAATTCTTTTGATGGCCCAATAACATTATTTTTCAAATCTATATCTAACTAAATTTTTAAATACTTTAACAAAATAGTTCTTTCTGTGTAAGACGAAAAATATTTAAATCTATAAACACAAAGAAAATTAAATTGTTTGACATTTTTTATAAAAGGATTTATAATTGAGTGGGTTCAATAAACTCATTCAGCTCCAAAGGTTAAAAGTAAACTCAGTACAAAAATAATAAATGATGTTTATACGGATCTTCAAATTTATTTTCCCCCCTTATATTTTTACAAATAATTTCTAAATTTAAGTTGCTATTTTCAATAATAAGAACTTCTTGTTTCAAACTATCATATATTTCATCGTACGTTTTATTTTTATCATATGTTTTCAATTGCCTTATCACGTATTGCAAATAATCCTTATTTCATTATTATTAATATCTTACTATATGTTAACTGCGACTTACATTTGCGATATTAACGCGAGAATAATATGACAGATACCAGTGGAGAGTAAATCTTTTGACGAGTATTGCAGAAATGTATAGATCCGCCTAGCAAACATATATATTATGTACTTTTCCATGAAAATCTCATTCAGTGGCAATCAACCAAAAGCGTATTACTGGCTAGATTATGTGTTCGTTTGTGAGTTCTCATACGGAGATCATTATCGCTCAAACGAACTCCGTTTCTTCGTCTCGGCGATTTCATCCGTAGGCGTACATTAGAATTATTCCGTTTACGCCATCGTGAGATATTATGGCGTTTCCAATTAATGGACATTAAAGAAAGACATTCGTGCTATCATCGAGTGGCTCGATAAACTTCAGCTCTAAAGAAAGTACACGTCTAGAAAAATCAAATCTACACTCGATATACTTGATACCTGATTAACGCGAACTCGTATATATAATTACGCAATTTACCGTAATAAACATCTTGCAACATCTGTACTGATTTAATCCTTATTTGAGAAATCTAATTTCTAAGAAAATTTGAACATAAATTTGAAATTTGAACGTAATCGTTTTCTTAAAAAAAGAATTATTTTATGCCAAAAATAATCTATATAACTCAAATTAGACATAATTTAACATTATGATTATGAATTTATAAATTTTGTTATAAACAATTTTTCACTAGCTATTTGGAGATTTGGCACACAAATGAAAAAATATGTTCACTGGACTCGTGAATAGGTATCAATTAAGGTTAAGAAAAAGAAATTCGATAGAAAGAGAAAGAGAATAGTGAATAAAAGATCTTTAGGAAAATCGACCATGTATCGATGTAAATATTATTCATATTTTCAGGATTACATAATACTGACAATTAGGGAATTCAATTTTCTGCGGGACGAAAATACTTTAATACTTTTGTAATCTCGATCACGGAGTTCAATTTTCTGCCGAATAATAACATGCAGTAATCGAAATTCCCTGTATTTCTCGACGTATGCGGTCTCTCTTCCGCGCTTACGAAATCGCGATGCAAAAACGTCGATCGAATCCGTCGCTGATGCAACACGCAGTTTCTAGATAGATGGGATTTTGCTGTTGGAAGAATTCTAAGAGTACGGTAAGCACGTGAGTAGATACGCGCGACCATTACAGACCGCAGTTATTTTTCAGGTAGACTCGTTGAGCCGGAATGAAATGTTAGCTCCTCCCGAGCGACCGATGATCGAATGATAAGTATAGTGTTTCAAAGACGCAGCACTCTGTAAACTGCTACAAAAATGCTCGCCGCTAAAAAGAATCTTTATAACAAGCAACAAGCCTAACTCGATCTTCGAAAAAGGAATCGCAGCTCACTAATGTATTATCTATGCCTGTAATTTAGATCAGCGAGTTCATGGAGAATCATATTTGAGTTCATTGCATTTTGATCTGCCTGATCTATTTCATGCTCCTTTTTTATGAAATACTGGAATTGTAAATTTCGATATTGTTTCTTCACTTTAAAAATGACGTAACTTAAAAAAGTTAATAAATTTTCCAGAAAAAGGGAGAAACTATTTTTCAATTAAATAACATCAGTAAAAAGAACATATTTTAACATGATCAAATATTATTTTTATTTATTTCTATTTCATAATCATTAAAAAACTATCCTTTTTTAATTGCGACGAATTTTAACGATTTGTAATCCTTTCTGTGTTATAACGATTTTGATGACTTTTTATGAAGTTAAATTAATTCACTTGTAGTAATTAACAGGATTATATTTACCTAACTCGTTCATAGTAATAACTTGAAAATCATGTTTTCTAAATTGTGTCCTTTTGAAATAAGGAAAAATGAGCTAACTAATTTTATTAACACTATTGAGAAAATATGTATTTAATAAACTTGTCTTATAAGAATATTGCTTCGGAAATTTTTCTAAATACTCTATAATTTGCTTTCACTTGCTTTATAGAAAATGATTATCTCAAACGTTAGAAAGGTATTGGAACGTGTCGCAGCATTTAGAAATATCTTCCTTTCGCCACGTGAACAAAAATACGACGTGAATGTACTTGGAAATAGTACAGCGCGATTTAATCACTGTGGAAGTGAAAGATCGGACGAAAAGACTCGGAATGTCTCAACTCAATCTAGGGATCGTCCCATTTCCGCCATTTAGCCCTTCTCGCGCGCATTGTCATCAGCAAAAGTTTCTCTTTCATTATTTCTGAAACAACCGTTATTACACAAGAAATTCTAGGCAGGAAGAGATCGCAAGAGACTGATTGTCATCTCATAAATTGGTCTCTAATATGTGGCTGTCGATTTGTCGAAAGTCATTTCTCTTTATTTATTTTTAAAAAAATGTAATAAAATATATACAGTAATTTCTTATATTCTAGACTTTTTCTCTCTCAAAAAAAAGTTTAGAATGCACAATATAATTTATATAATTATCAGTAAAATAATTACATCAATAAATTGCAATAGTTAATCAGGTACGTAAATGAAATAGAAAGACAAATGATGTTTCAAGATTAGGAAATGTAATACTTTAAAATCAGTGAATTTAAACGAAGGAGCAGAGCGCTCCCTTTTTACTCTCAGATAAGAATCAGATCGGATTAATTACTCGAAACTAACGAAGCCACTCGCCCACACAAAACAATTTGTAACTGCTTCCTCAATACTTTCATCGAATCGCCGGTGGGATGAACCTCTCATTAATTGCTCGAAATTGACGGGCAAGCTTGGGATAGCATCGAGCCAATTTCCTGGAGTTGCCTTCATCTCCGCCCAACTAGAAAGTGGCACCTCTCAAACTTTAATAAACGAGATGGGTTCCCTGATATCCACGAAATAGCCAGTTGCAACCGAGAAGAAACAGGAAAGATACAGAAGAGAAAGAGAACGAAACAAGTGCAAAAAAGTTCAGGAGAACGGAAAACCCTCTTAACCCTTTAACCTTAATCGACGAAAAGACGATGAAATCGACCGCAGGTTTAAATAGCTGTTCTGAGATAGCGTAGTTATGTGTGTGTATAATAGAAATCAAGGCTGGAGACTTGAAATTAAATCGAGATTAATCTTCTCATGCTATAGAATATCTGAATTTCTGGTATAACTACATTAAATTGAAGGATTTCTCATGAAAGCAGAATAATTTTATTTTAAAAAAATCTGAATTATATAGCGTTACAAATTGTTTCTCTATTAATAGCGTTACATATTATGAACAATTTTGTTCCAACAAGAATGAATGCAAGACAGAAAATATAAAAGGAAATGTAATTTTAACATTTACAATGTTTTTGTTAACAACAATTTACAAAATTTTGTAAATAAAAAGGAAAAAAATTATTATTTTAAAAATATTCTCTTCTTCACCTTTCAAAAATTAGGTAGTAAATCTAAAATTCCTGCAAGAACCAAACAAATCTCGAATTTTTCATTTATTTTTTAATGGATCCTCAAAATTAAAGCCAAAAACTTTATTCTATTCCTATATACAATTTTATTCTACTTTCAAGCAATCAAATTAAAAATTTATTATATATAAAAATCTTTCGAATTAAAAAAACTTTAGTAATCGATAATATACGAAGTACTGGAAAATTTAAAAGGAAAGACGAGCTACCGAAAAAAATTGTCGCCTCTTCTTCGGTATAAAACTCGTACTTATATGTACTCTAATACTCCAACGTCGTATTCATGCATATGTATCGCGTACTTTAGCGAATATGGCGCGCGTGTTTATCAAGCTGCACTTCTTCCCGGGCAAGAACAACCATACAAGTGTCCCGGCGTGCAACTAACGACGGTATCATTAATATAACTTTGCCTGAGCTTAGGACGCAACCGTGTACGAATCGTGTACGCAACGGGCTGGACTGGGGCTGTAAACGGAAGAGTGATGTATCGCGCGACGCGACTCTCGCGCGATCTTCGCCGAGCGTCACAATGCACCTCAGCGGATGGGGACATTAATCCTTTGGGTTTTAATGTCCGCTTTCTGCAAGGGCTCTCCGACGGTAGGCGGTAGCAACACAAACTGCCCTCCAGAGCCCTAACGTTGGTAGAATCCCCTTGGCGTAAGAGGATACTCGGGAGAATAGCCGGTTGCCGGATAACACTTTAAGCGTGGAGGCTGGCTCGAAAAAGCTACTATTACTCACAGAGAGGTCCTCATTATCCTCGCGGGCTCGCATCGTGATAAGCACATTTGATCTCCTTGCCGAGATTAACCTGCCTAGCTTCAAGACGAGCTTAATTACGTAGCGAAAGTATACACGTTAACGTCGCGCAAATGCGAAGAGTCCGTAATTTCGAGGCGTGAGACAGATCACAGACTGTAGGTGTTGAGAATTGTAATTCAAAGTATGAATGCTGCATAATATACAGTTAAAAAGTAATTGTAATTTTTTGAAATGTCTTTGTATTCTTTTAGGAAGAAATTAAATAAAAATACATGTAAAATTATTCTTTTTTGTTAAGTATATATTTACAGAAAAAGACATAGTGGTGAAAACTACACAAGTTTTATGTGTAGAATTAATGCCCATATATATATATATATATATATATATATATATATATATAATATGTACAATATATAGTTCAATAAATTATTTCATAGTAATTGTAACTATATGTATGATTCTGTCAACAAATATATATAATTGGCAGTGAAAATAATATTATCAGTTACAATATTAATTATAATAAAGATAACATATAATTATAATCACACGTACCAAAAATTGTTCTCTTCTTGTAAACTAATTACACGTAAAAATTAGGCAAACATTACATTCAAAAGCTATGTAATCCTAATCTTTGATTCTAGCTTCTACTCTTCACAAATTCATGTATCCAACGCACAAATCAGGTTGCGCTACTCCGAAGAAGATCCTGACATTATCTAAAATCGACGGACTGCAACGCGCCGCTAGCCGATTCGAATATTTATTTCGCGAACGAACGGATTTAATCTCCGATGAGACACGAGTCGTTATGCCCAACAGGGAAGGACACCTGACACCGAATTGTGAGGAGGGAATCTTTAGATATACTCGTGAGATAAACTTTGTCAACCTTTCGACACGACATCGAGTGTGAAATGGCCGCGGTTGCATCTTTCTCCGAAAATGCACTTAGATGCACTCGCCTGACAGCATCGGCTCGTTTGATTCAAAAGTTACATGTAAAAAACAAGTAATCCCATAGAACAACTCGTTTTAGAACATGCAAAAAGAATCAAGTGTAATGTTTAGGCGGGGCTTAATCTAATCAGTGTCAAACCTCTGACAGAATTTCTTGTTTTGGTTCTCTCAAGTGCCGCATAAGATAGAAAATTTACATGACTATTCGACGCTATTAGCATCCCGACGTGATAATACTGCCATTTAAAGTTAATTCTTTATATCTTCGCTAGAACTTGTATATCATAGAAAGTTTTCTCTCGCGTTCTAAAAATGTTTCAGAGAATAAACTTTCGCTTTTGTTTTTGACTATTCGTTATTCGAAGAATCGTTAATTGCACAGGAAAGAGTAAGTTATTTAGAAAATTGTAAAAATGCAAATAAGATAAATTCTTTCTTTTGCCCCAAATCTTTCTCCAATTTCATTTACATATAGATATTCAGCTATTCAAGTAAATATCCTTGTAAAAAGTGATATACTTCTTTCAAATAAAACCTAATCCAATAAAAGTAATAAAAATCTTGCTATATCATGCTGTACAATTAATATCGACATGAGTTACAATAAATGTATAGATTCAATATGTGGGAGTTTCGCATGTAATAATAGTGACTACATTGTTGCGAATAACTATACCGTTCGCTATTATTAAACCTGTTACATAGTACTTCTTTACTAGTAATAGCATATTAGTTTTTTAGCAAACTAAAAAACTAATAACTAAAAAACTATAATTTATAGAATTTTTTTAATTTACTTTTTATTGATATATGTTTACATTTATTTTTAATATACAGATTAAAGATATATATATATATGTGTGTGTGTATGTTTTTAATCTATTTTATATTTTATTTAGTTGCTAGTTTTCTAGGTTGCCTAGTTCGCTAGGAGATTAATACGCTGGTTAATAAAAAAAACATTGTGTAAATCAGGCCTTATGCTTATTACAAAACATTCGTAACCATCGTGAAGGTAATATCTAGAGAGAAGCAGAAGACTATGACCCTCGATTAGGAACGCAGGAAGGCAGATATCTGCCGCATCTAACCCAAGATGATCGAGTTCATTGTTGGGTTTAACTCTCGATAGAGTCTTTGTCCTTCTCTATTCCTCGCGCCCCGCGTTCCCGGCTATTGTTCGGAGTCAGGGTAATTAGCGGACCTTGGGATAACGTCTTCGAGCGCCGACCAAGCGATTCGTGCTTCATATTGGTCCGCGATTCCTCGACGCAAGGCGTTTAGAGATTTCAAATGTAAGATTAGCATGGCTCTAGCTACAATCAGCTAAATACAAATTGAACATCGCGTCAGCAAAATATTGGTCAATGCCGAAGAGTTACGAAGGTCAAAACTTATCGCATCTTTTTTTCTATAAATCTTTTTTGTGATAAATTCATCCAATTTATTTTTATGAAAAATATATCTCTTACTTGTTGATATGAAATCAAATTATATCGCATTAAAGTTCTGAGAAAGCGAAACATGAACAATATATTTTATTATGTAATATTTAAGAATAATTTCAAGAGAAGTTTTGCTAAAGTATCTAAAAATTTAGTCAGATACAGATTAGAAAATAATTTAGTTGGGTTGTCAAAATAATTACATAGGTAAGTAATCAAGCTAATTGCTAGAATGTCAAAACCTTTTGCAGTATTGTTCACCATGCTTGAGTTTTCTACATAATTATTTTGATGACAAAATTATTTTCACATTTGTATTTAGCTAAATTTTTAGATACTTCAGCAAAATCATTCTTTCCGTGTGTATCTCGCAATTAGAAGAAAATTGCAATTGTTGGAAGAAAAAAGCATAATAATTCGTATTGCGCGCAATTTCCCGAAAAGATGTCAAAAGTATTCTAATTCCGAAGTAATTCAGGACCAACAGAAACGAAGCCGCATATTTCTCGAGGACTATGATTATATCTGAAGACGACGGAAAGCCGGCCGAGGAATTAGCTTGGCAGGAGGAAGTATATGCCTTCGCGTGAAACGTGACCACCCGGAGCAATCCCGCTACAGCGCAAAGCTTCTGCACCATCGAGGACACGTTGCAGCGAATGTCTGCTATATCTGCTCACGTGTACATGGCGCGTATCACGAGACGAGACGAGGTGCATCTCCATAATAATTCGTTTCTCGGAAGAGAGACGAGTAACTTCGCAATTAGACCCAACCTTGAAGCCGGACGATAGTCCCCCGAGTTTGATAATTTTGTACTGGCGCAAAGTCATCACGCAAGAAGAGTAATCACGAAAATTGTCAGAATCTGAAAAAGCCGTTATGCGCCACTATGAAAAGAAGCGAGCAGGAAAGAAACAACTCGCTTGATTATCAATCGATTACGAAAATATGATGCCGTAAATCACAGCTTAAAAGAAAGGATAATTCTCTGCTTAATCATCTTCGCGAGAAACTGATTTAGTAGCTAACTTAGTGAACGTACCACAAATTACAACACGGCGAAAGAAAGATATTATCTCTTGGAAGAATTTTTTATGTACAGACTGTTGCAATTTCAATCAGACCATATTAAATTTCGAGCACAAAAAAAGAATAGGAAAAATAAAAGTTAAATCAAATTTCAACATTTTTAATTTTAATTTAAAAAATTTGTTTAAAATAAAAAGCAATTCAATCGTATATTATTATCGAAGGTAAGAAATACTTAAAAATTTTTAATATCTTGTTCCTTTTTGTTATTACATATTAATATGCAAAGTATTTTTTGCTTAAAAGAATATAAAATTGATTAAATTTATAAAATATAATAATTATTTAAAAAATATGATTTACTTTGAAATAAAAGTTGATACGTGAATTCGAAATTATTTAAACTTTTTGTTAGTGTGTATATTTCAATTGATTGCACAACTCGAAATGAAACACGCTGTACCAATATCAGCGACTGAGATCCGCATAAAACCCAAGCTGTCGAGAAAAATACTAGAGCTTCAATTTTTATACGCCAGTTTTTTCATGATTGATTCTCGAAATTCATTTATTCGTCGGTGTCATTCGCCGTTCGTTCCAAAACTGAATGGCGAACGTTGATGGAGGTCCTTTGCATACTGTCCGGGCGGTATCGCGTTGCGCGATTTATTACAACGTCCCATGGCAAGTGCATCTTCGCCGGCGGGAACACGCAATACTCTTGATTAGTTAATCGAAACGGGCGCCGCATCCTCTCTCGCGAGCCGTACAAAGAAATCGCGACTGTGCACGTCGCAAGTCATTAATCAATGCCACGAAAGGATATCCGAGCGTATCACTGATTGCCGCGCGGATAAGCTCATCCCTTTAACCCCAAGAAGAAAAACGGGATCCTAATGGACAAGCGAATTTAATGAACCGTCGTAAAAGGCCGTCCAAACGTTCGTTCCCGCGTAAGCTGCCGTAATTACACATAGCTTATTCCCAAGAAAAAGTAAAATTTCCTAGGCTCTGTTCTCTCTTGATAATAATACAATAATTATACGTAATTATAAAGATGTATACTTCAAAATCTCAATTCAAAAAAGATTTTAATTTTTAAGAGTTATAAAACGAAAATGACAAAATATTTGTCCACCGTTAAGAATAAATTCTTTTTTGTCGATAATTTGATTTTGTCAATAACTTTTCATCAAGTTGAAAAAATTTTTTCTCTTTTCTGAAAAACTTAATTTTCTAATTATGTACTTTTGAAATAAGAAGACGATATGATTTTTGTATATCTGAAGTTATTAAATTGTGTCTCTAATAATTAACATTTATCTAATATATAATTAATTTATTTAATAATCTTTAATTAAGTTTAATATCATAAGTCAAAAATAAGAAACTCAGAGACATTATTCTTATCGAAGAATGTCTAATAATTCTGAACAGTTCTGCAAATCAGAAAAAGAATCGCGTTCGGATCTCGTTGCACGCCATTCGCTTTTCACAAGCAACTCTTAGCGAAAGGATGAATTCCTATCGTACACCGAGGGCTTAGATTGCTAAGCACAACGTTCTGTTACTGCAACGAATACAAATCGCATCGTATTTCTCGCCTTCGTAATGTCTATGCAATGCATAGTACTTCTAACACTGCACATCATCAATTCCTCAATTCAATAAAGACTAAACGCAAAACAATACAAGAAGCTCGCGGAAGCATTTAGTTTGTCTATTATTGTTTCACCGTCTCGTAGAATATCTCTAGTCAACAGACTATCATTACATATTATACATACATTTGCATAGTTGCGTTTTACACTGCGCATCCGATACTACCGGATTTAATTTAAGACTTACGAATGTTATCCCGCAAATATAATCTGTTCTCGTTTGTAAATGTATTACGAAAGATAAGCAATTTTCCTTGGTCAAATGTAATGGATGACAGCTCCTTATAAATTGATTCTCACGCTACAGAAAGTATCATGATTAATCATCAAATACGTTGTTAGCTTTATTGCTGTAATAAACATTTAAATTAAATCAGAATCGAGAGAAAGAGAGAGAGAGAGAGAGAGAGAGAGATAAGATAAAATTATTTTTCTAAATATTTCCACATATAATAAAAGATCTAATATTGCTGTTATAATAAAAAAAGGAAATAATTTCATCTAATGTAATTGCAACGAATTAATTTCTTTCTCACGCAAACCGACGATTCGCGATACGAGGATCACCGTACATTCATTGCACGCTAATAGGGTTTGTTATTAATAATTTTCGTCCCGTGCTCTCTCTCTCCCACGAAACGGGCTCTTCCGCGCGATGATCTCGGGATAGCGATACAAGCATACGAGTCGCG
>Ga0157363_1006599_pt1 | contig 10933 bp, 8 predicted proteins | sample AttsexASBM1_FD_111477 | JGI IMG/M metagenome (GOLD analysis project Ga0157363, IMG submission 111477) | Fungus gardens microbial communities from leaf cutter ant in Ribeirão Preto, State of São Paulo, Brazil - Atta sexdens ASBM1 | ecosystem: Host-associated > Fungi > Mycelium > Unclassified ...
AACTCGACACACTATCAGAAGAAAGCTACAAAGACTCAACATTGATTATGCAGCTTCTCCGTGATAATCTTACGTTGTGGACTTCAGATATGCAGGAGGCCGCCGACAAGGATGAGGGTGGTGCAGTGAATGTTGATGAGTAGATTCCATGTCTCACTGTTTTTTTTTGCATGCTGTTAGCGACAGGTAGTCGCGTTTCTCATTTTCAATGCATTTCATGTCATTGCACAGTCAATTGATTCGGTTAAGTTGTTAGGTTGTCGTGGTTATCAATGCTGTGAGATGATTAACTTGAGGGGTGGCTGAATGCTATATACTCAGATTCTTTTGATAATGGGAAATAACGTGCAAGTGGTTGATGGAGACCTGGAGACACCTTTCAACATACATTCACTCACTGCGAGAGGAATCTTCGTACCACCCTTTAACTGGACACGATGAACAGGGGAAACAGCCATGACCTAGGACTCTCTCATTCTCTTATGGGATATCTCAATTCCTTTTATTTCTACTTGATTATTTCTGGTTCATTTGGTTACCATGTCTCTAGAGAATATGTTATGAACATATCTGCAGGTATTTGTTCTTCATATTAAACTGAACTTCGTGAATATTCTCTGTCTACTTATACTAATTACAAGGTATCTACCAGTCCTTAAATACTGAGTTATGAAGGGAGTACTTAAGATAGCTCACTCAGAGTAGATGCTTCAGTGGTAGAATATTGATAAGGGTTTAAGTTTTGAAAAGAAGTAAGCTTTGCTATGAAAGATCAAGTACTTGTGGGGTTTGAATAGGAAAAATAACACTACTATGGAAGACAAGTCATGTGTAGAGAGATAATGTAAGAGGATCTACTCTTTTGACTCCAATATCACTACCAAAGTCTGTGGGGTTCCAGACTATAGACTGAACACTGCTGACAAAGTCTGTGGCATCTGCTTTCTTTGTTGTGGCAACTACTAATCAAAATGATCAATAGTGTACTAAAGTAGTCTTAAGTTGTAAGAGTTTTATGGAAATCACAAGAGAACTCAATAAGAAGTTCCCAATATATTCCTACACTATATATACTACTACCACATAGTCTATGTATCATCCATGAATATGCCATAAGGCTAACATGCTGTAGACATCTACCTTTGACATTATCCTTTTAGTCTCTTCTCCCAGATTCTAGGCCTATAACATAGTGTCATGTGATACATCATGTGACTGTGGTCACATGTCTCTTTTTTTTTTTATATCAACAATTTATAACGTGGGGTGCGATGGCAGACCGTGGTAACTACTTAGTAGCTACAGTACATTGATGGGCATACAACATGAAAAAAGAAAAGAAAAGAAAAGAAAACAAACCAAGCTACGTTAACAGGATTGCTACATTACTGTACTCTACTTTTGAAAGAGTTCCTGTTGTTATCCTACCATGCCAATCTCTATTGAAATGGTTATGCCAATAAGAACAACTATAGCTATCCGCTTGATGATCTCCCTTGCAATTTATGTACTTGAAGACATAAGGACATGGCTCACCCATATTGGTAGCCGTGTGATTTGCTTTCTTGTTTTCCATGCAGCACCACGCTTTTTCTCTGTGGTGTTCAGTTTCATGAGCTCCATAGTACTTAGCACACCTGGAGATATAAGAGTGACAACTTAGTGTTGAATGTCCCCACTAACAGTTTTTACACTGAGGAACTTCATGTTTGTTCTGCGAATGGTTGCAATAAATCGTCCAACATTAAATCATCGATTGATGATGTTCTTTGTACAAGAACTGCTCTGGGAATCCCAGATGTCCACCCATACTTTATCTGACTTGAGTGATGCTTTGATGACCCATGGTTTTGAAGCCAAAGTTGCGTCCTTGAAGAGGTGCGAGTCTTTTAAAACACCTTCGATAATATCAGGAGACATGACTCCTAATTCGCTCGAGTATGGAAGTCCAATGATCTTCATATATGATTTAGACTTGGGGAGACGAGGACTCTCGATGGAATCCGGATTAATATTTTGAATTTTTTTCAAGTATTTCTCGATTGTTGATAAATCAAGATCGCTAGCGGGTTTGTTCATTGTGATGATGATTCCATTAACATTGTATCAAATGAAATCTGCGAAAATATCTGATTTGGAATTTCTCAGACATTTGTTGACGTTAGAAATATGAATGTGGGCTGAGTTGACAATCAACTCAGCATTAGTTTTGGTCATAGGGATTATGACCTCTCTTCTCGACTGACCTCTAGTCATCATATTGATCTTGGGTTTCTTTGTACCCCCACTGCTGTTCTTTGCTTTCAACATCTTTCCAACTTTGTCAGCTGACAAAGTGGGAAATGCTTCCTTCACTCGAATAACATCTTCAATGCTTGATGAGATATTTTTTTAGAAGCCTGCACATACGACTTCTTCATAATTGTAGGCTTTGGAGCCTTCTTCTCAATTGGTCTAGTCGTTTTGCTTGAAGAAGGTGTTGCAGGAACATTAGGGTTCGTAGCGGTGTTGGGTATAGAAGGCGGCGGCTTCTTTGTCTTAGGTTGGTTTACCAAGCCAAGTTTGGTGTAGTTGTTTAGGATTTTCTCGCCTACAAGAGTGTGAAAGTTTTACCATCCTCAACAGGTAGAAGATCCCACCTAAAAGAGTAAATGGCTTGGATGAGGTTCCAAAAGCTCTTTGTTACTTGTTTGAATTCCCTAGTAGGTGATTTCTTGTCTGCTGGGTTATTCTTGATATAATCAACGATTCTTGAGATCGATTGAGCCATATTGATGGCATCTATTTCGGACGTTTCGTCTGTTCCGAAGATAGATAATGTGTGATGAGCTCCATCCCAAGAACTTGGTAATGAAGGCTGATTTCCGCCGTAATTTAATATTGAAGGGCCAGAATCGATAGAATCTGTCCTTCTCTTTCCTTTCACATACCTGTTATGTAACAGAGCACGAGGTGACAACATGTTTTCTCCTGTAGGAGAGACATGAGGTATAGGTGGGGACTAAACTTCAGGTATGTCTTAGCTCTAGTCCATCGACAATTTGTCCCTATGCCCTTGAAGCCTGGGTTTTGCAAAAAACTTTGCCAGTTGCTTGATTTCTGCTGGTGTTTTCATGCCAGCTATAGGTAACGGTTTCATAATTAACTTGCTCAGAGTAGAGAGAGATGATAATTCGCTACTATTTCCTATGAGCGCTAACCACACAAGATGGTGGTAGGAGGAAGAAAGTGGCATCGGTCACATGTCTCTTCATCATCCAAGAAAATAAATGAAAATGAAAATCAAAGAAAATAAATAATAAAAAAATAAAATCAAAATAAAATATAAGAGTTTAAGCATATCATGACAGCATATCATGACATTCTTGACTTGAGGCCAAATACTACTATTAAAGCTTATAGTGCTTAATCTTCCAACCCTACTACTCTCTGCTACTAATCTCTAAGTTCAATTTCAACTATTATTTTAGAATATTCCTAATTATGCTATCTTTATCACTTCTTCTCAAGTAAGCTGATCTAGAAGATTAATATATATATTATATCAATGAAACTTAGTATCAGAGTTATGAATGTTAGACTTTATTTTATTTCTTATTTTCACTTTCTTTTTGATTTATTTTTAATTTTAATTTTAGGAACTAGAGTTAGGGTTTAGTATAATATCACATGTCACTGTTACAAATTTTCATATGACATGACTCAGTATCATATATATGTTACTGTCACACAATCACATGTTATGATAGAAAACAGTAGAAAGTTCTAGAAGGAATAATAATATATTATATATTATATATATGTTGACTTTAAGGCAAACACATAGTCATTTAGGATAGGCTTAAGTAGTAGAGCACAGACTAGTAGTTTGAGGTATATAAGATAGATGATTTTGTACAGTGTTCTCTATCAAGTTCTCTTGTGTTAACCTATTGTTAACCTAATATAAGGTTCTTATTCTTGATCTACTCTAAGGTCTTGAGTTTGTAACACTTAGATTCTTCTAAAGATTATAAAAGTCTGTAAAATTCTATGTGCTCGACTAGTCACCTTAATAGATAACACTACTATAATTAAAAGAAAACAATTTATAGTAAAATTATAAATAAGAAATAAAGCATATAAACTCTATCTAAGATATGTAGATAGAAATATGATATTAGATCAATTAGATAAAGTTCATGAGATTATACAGAGCTTACGGTCTCTAAGAAATTCCAAGTTATATTATTTGTAGTTACTAAGTACATAACTTACCTCTAGAGAATTCTAAGAAGATAGAATGAAGTTCTTTAGAGACAATAGCTACTCTGAATACTTAGAAGTTGTTAAGAGTAATTCACACTTATCAAGAATATTACAGAAGATGAAAAAGAAGACTTGACTTAGTAGGAGAGATAGTGGTGTAATAATAAATCCTCCTGCCATATTAGTTATACCTTGCTCTTTCCTGCTATCAAGGTTGTGGGTTCAGATTCCATACCATTCAGTAGGCATAGACTGCTACTGTACCCAATATAATAAATTGTTGATTTAAAAAAAAGACTTGACTTAGCAAATATAAAACAGGAAAGGGCTTAGAAGTAGTATTACACAGATAACAACCTTGACTTCAATGACTAATATTGTATCTAGTCTACTTGTTATATAGTTATATTTTGAATGAGGAAGATTGGAAAGAAAGTGAGATGAGTGTAGTACAAATCCAATACTACTATTACATATACTTTGGGTTGTCAAATACTACAGGAGTTGTTGTTCAAAGCTCTATAGAATTGATAAGAAATAAAGAGTTTGGTCCTTGGATTGATAGATGATTGGAATGGAATATGATCCATCCTGGAAGAGAGTATAGATGTTAGTAGTATGTAACAGTATTCTTTCCCTTAAAACTCTAGTTGCACATGAAATAGTAAGTGTTATAGTTTTGGTAATGAAAAGAGAAGAAAGAAAGAAAAGAGAAATTAACCACAATACTTTGAGTTCAAGAAAAAAATAGATGATAGAGAGAAAAAAGAAAAAGAAAAAGGAGACAATAGATAGACATTAAAGCTAAGGCAATAGAAAGAGGCCAGGTTTGTTGGGGTAGGTTTGGTGAAAATCAGATATAATGTTGGAGATATGAATGAGTTTGAAGATAGATAGCCAGTTGGATTTTTCTTTTGTGTTTTTGTATTCCAAACAGATGACTTTGTATAATAGCTTGTATACATATCTATGGTCAACTTTCAAGTCAATGATTTGAAAAATCTTATATTTGAATTCACTATTTATTACAACCAGTAATAGTAGAGGTTTAGACTGACTGAAAAAGATATCAGGCATAGCAGGCTCAAGCATAGACATGTGGAACACTGGATAACAGTATATTAATCTTAGAAGGTAAATTGTAAATAAGTGGATACTAGCTTGATTAATGATCTTAAATGGTCCTAGGTATTTTTCTGACAGCTTTTTTGAGGGTTATATTATACAGAAGAACTAGGCTTTAATAAATACTTATTGTTCTATCTGAAAATTTAGAGCTGGAGTTCTGTGTATATTAGCTGACCATTAATACTATTTTTATGCAGTAAATATTTCCATTTTCAGGATACTTTATAGTTTATTGAGATCTATAGCAAATTTACAGATGTAGGATGAAGCAATATCTTGTTCTGAATACATATTGATGCTCAGTAGCCTTTATTTGCAAAGAACAGTAAAACACCAGTAGTAGTGCTTAGTGCATTGTTATATGCAAATTCTATAAGTAGAAAGAGGTCTAACCAATTATCCTATTGGTAGTTGCAGTAAACATGGAGGTACTGTTCTAGCATCTAGTTAGTATGTTCCATTTGGTTGTTCTTCTTAGGATGATATTCAGAGGTAAAATGAAGTTATATGTTAAAAGTGGTTTCTAAGGATCAGAAGAAGTTTAAGATGAACTCAAATCCACAATTTAAAGTGACATGAAATAGAACACTGTATTTAGAGAAGACATGAATCACAAATAGTTGAGCTAGATCATACAAGGTGAGATTGTTTACTATTAGAACAAATAAAGCTTGTTTGGAGAGTTAGTTAATAACAACCAGAATTGTGTTGAAGCTGGATAAGGAGAATAGTTTCTTGATAAAGTTTATAGAGATCAAGTTCTATAGTATTGTAGCAACTACTAGTCAAGATGACCAATAGACCACTTAAGCAAACTTATAGGCAAAGTATCTTATAGTGATCACAAGAGAACTCAACAAGGAGTCCATAATACATTTCTATGCTATTTATACAATAGATACATGGTCCATGCTAGCAATAAATAACTCTACCCTAAAGTATGTGTCATCTATGAGTCCACCATATCATTACTACAAGGTAAACATGCTATAACCATGCCTTTGACATTATTGTTTCAGTTTCTTCCACTATGTTCTAAACCTATGACATCACATTATATAACACATCATGTGACTATAGTCATGTGCCTCTTCATCATTCAAAAGAAAAAGAAAAATCAAATCAAGAAAAATAGATAAAAAGAAAAGAAAAGAAAAATAAAATATTAGAGTTCAAGTGTACTATGATATATGGTGACTTAGGGTTGGTTGAGTGATTTATATGGCTTGTAAAATTGTGGTTTGAATCACATGCAAGTGATATAAAAATTACAAAAGCTTTTGATATCTATATGTATAAATGACTAAGTTTATCTACAATAAATGAGTTCTAATATCTTATTTTGCCCAAAATGGCCTGTGATAATGTAGTCATGGTGATACTATAGGACATGTGTGCAAAAGTCATTTGCAAGTGGTACTTAGATTTTTCTGTCTATAAGTAAAAGTTTAGATATATTTAATAATTAGCATTCTATTAAATTATGGAGATATTTCTGTCATATTTCATCTTGTGTGATTGATGACTGAATATTATTATATAATCCATCAAGATCTATAATAATAGCAGCCTAAAAATATAGAGAAACCAGTGTAGTAGCTCTGAGAGAGAGATATTACAAGTTGACTATGAGTGAAAATAGAGTAGAGATTATATAAGTTGATAGAGATGTAGGTGACACTTCTTTCTCTTGGATAAAGGTTTTCTCTATGGATGATAGCAACAAGTTTGGACCTTAAGCATATTGTGGCAACCACTAATCAAAACAATCAATAATATACTAAGTAATTTTATAGAATAAGAGTTTTATGAAGATTACAAAAGAACTCAACAAAGAGTCCTCAATGTATTGCTACTCTATTTATATTATAGATACATAGTTTGTACTAGTGATAAATGATCCTACCCTAATGTCTACATGTTAATTATGAGTACATTATATATACTATCAGAAATATGAACATTGAACTCTAATTTTATTTTCTATTTTCTTTTATTTAGGGTTAGGGTTTAGCATGACACCACAAGTCACATGGTATGTCACATATCACATGACCTGTCACAGTCACATGACACAATAGAAGGACATAAAAGGTTTTAGTATAATAGCATTATATAGTATGTACAATACATGTTGACTTTAAGGCAAACACATGGTCACTTAGAATTATTTAAGAAATAAAAGAAACAGAAAAGGAAAGAAAAAGAAAAATTAAATCAAAGAAAATTGATAAAAATAAAAAATAAAAATAAAAAATAAGGGTTTAAGCATACTATAACAAAGTATTCTGTTACAAGCGATGCCTCCTGGAGTCAACATGGACATGGGTAAAGGGTATGACGACAACGATCGGCTGCGCCGGAGTAGTCTCAGTCAGCGCCTCATGTGGTAGGCATTGTAACCTAACCTAGTCCTCATTTTTGCCATCTTGTATCCTCATGTATTATGCCTCATGGTCTTGTCATGTTGCTCCTTCTTAGTTGTATATATAGCATAGATACATTCCTGTATCCTTACGCTTTACCAATTCCATATTCCCTTATCCTTCTCAAGTCTTTGCCTTAGTTGCAACCTGAGCTCAAGCTTAAGGTCGTTACATATTCCAGACAAAAGTGGATAATGAGATTGAACTAGGAAAGAAATTTTAACTATCTTACTTAGCAATGGAAGAGAATTTTAGTGGTTGAAAAGTATTTTAGATTTTTATAATCTATGATAATGTTTATATAAAGTTCTAACCCTTCTAGATAATAGTGCTAGGTATGAAAAGCTTTAAAAACCATGAGGAGCTTCTTGTTGTGTATATTGTAGTTGAGCTTAACAGCCTTGAATATGTAGAAATGAAATACAACTGAATGAACCTCCCTTTCTTCTATTATAATTGAAAGTAGAACCATAAGAACATATTCTGAGATATTGGTTTCCATAATCATTTGAGTGTTAGGTATCTAGTGGAAGATAAGGACTGGAGCAGAAGTGAATACTTTTTTGAAGGTATTGAACACTTTATAGTATAGTGTCAAGACTGTTAATGGTGGACTTCATTTTATTTTTATTTTTATTTTTATTTTTCTTTCTATTTTTAGAACAACTCAGGTTAGGGGTTATCAGTCATGCTGTCACATCAGTCACAAGACTGATTACAGGACTTGAGAGAATGGAGTAGAAGGTTCTGGAATAAAGTAACATCATACAACATGGACAACACATGTTGGCCTCATGTTATACACATGGTCATTAGGGTAGGGTGCACAGCAGTGAGCATGGACCATGAGTAATAGTATATAAGGTAGACTACTTTGTACTAGAAACTCTATCGAGTTCTCTTATGTTACTCAATATAAGAGTTGTCTTATTGCTTAAACACTTTGAGCTCTAAGTCATAACATATAGGAAGTTGAATTTCCAAAAAGTATTTTTCTGAGTTAGCTAGATCAATAGGATGGCCATATTGGAGTAATTGTAAATAAATCAATAATAGAAGTTGGCAAATCCTAAGAATACTTGCATATTCTTAATTTATTTTAGTTTAGGTTAATCTTAGATTATTTTGATGTTATTAGAAAACATGGATAAACTAGAAGGAAATAAGATGTATTCTAAGTATTCTACAGAGTCAGAGCAGAATTCATACTTCCCAGATTTCATATATAGTTTAGCCTTGCAAAGTCAATGCAACACTTCCTTAACATAGTCTCAATATTAGAACATATTATCCAAATAAATAAGAATGTCATTAAGGTATGCCACAATACAAACATTGAGGAGATCTAAGAAAGTATTATTTATAAATCACTAGAAGGCTGTAGTAGTATCAGTCAGACTAAAAGGCATAACTATCCATTCAAGGAATTTTTAGTGAGTATAGAAGGCTATTTTTCATTCATTGCCTTCAGCAACACATATCAGATAATACACATGACAGAGATTGATCTTGGTATAGATATGTGTTTTCTAGAGTGAGTTAAGGAGGTTGGATATCAGGAGAAGTGGATATTTATCCTTTCACATATAATGTAGTTAAGTTCTTAAAAGTCAATATGTAAATAGAGAAAGCCATCTTTTTTTTTATAAAGAGTACAGATACTCTGTGAGAAAAAGAGGTGAGATGTATGAATCTAGTGTTCAGATCTCTACTGATGAATTCCTTAAGTACTTCTTGCTTAGTGGTTGAGAGTAAATAAATAGTTCTAATAGACAGGTTTTTCCCATTCTTCAACTTGATCTGTAGATTATACAGATAATAGGGAGCTAGAGTCTCAGCTTTGGCCTTACTAAAAATATCAGCAAACTCATGGTATTTGAATAGAATTGTATATAGATCAACTAAGTCATTTGTGATCCTAGATATTCTTCCAGTAAGGTCAGTAGAATGAAGTTTGAAATAGAAAGTAGTTAATCCTATCATTCATGTTACTTAGATGTATGACTATGCACTAATATAAGGTTGGAGAGAGCTTAGGTTTAAAACTGAAGAAATTGAGAATGTCAAATATAGATAGAGATTTTTTGGAGGATATGAATGCTAGGAAAGTCTTGATGAAAGAACTAGTTCTCGTTTATGAGTTTGATTGGAAGGTGATAAACCCAGTAGTCCAGTCAATCATTGAATTGTATTGAGTAAGCCAGTTATATTCAAGAACTAGCAAATGGAAGAAGTCAAGAGGGGTAATGTATATATTTAATATTACCTAGTCACTAGATGGAAATGTAATGAGTAAGAATGCTATTTTGAAGATGATATTATTCAACAGATTGTTGAATAGTTTTAGTTCTATAAATAAAGTTAGATTAGTGGAGATGTTATACTCTAGTGCAAATACAGTGCCAATGAAGCAATATATAGATCTAGAGTCAATGAGAGCATAAAAGGTCAGATTCTGAATATGGTCTAATGTTAGAATTATGAAAGAGAAACTTTATTTTATTCTATTTTCTTTCTCATTTTTATTTTCTTTTCAATTTATTTTCTATTTTGGGAACTAGGTTTAGGATTTAGTGTGACATCACATGTAACTGTCACAATGGAAAATAATAGAAGATTCTGGAAGAAATAATGTTATAATAACATGTTTAACATATGTTGACTTTAAGATAGATGTATGGTCATTTAGGATAAGCTAATTGCAGTAGTAGTATGGACCACCAGTTTTAGTATATAAGGTAGACAGTTTTGTACAGAGTTCTCAATCAAGTTTTCTTGTGATAACCCCATCCAAAGTTCTATTCTTACTCCAACTCTAAGGGATTTGAATTGTAATATCTGGCTTATAGCTTGTAAACCAAAGATAATGTAAGAAGTAAGATAAGCAAATTCAGATTGAAAAAAGCAATAGTACTGAGATAGATTGGACTTATAGTTGTACAAACAAGATTAATGTGATGTTATGGAACGCTTTGACACTAACATTTTTCTTTCTCTTTTATCTATTTTTCTTAATTTTATATTTCTTTTCTTTGAATTTCTTTTTCTTTTTCTTTTTAGTGATGATGAAGAGGCATGTGACATTGCAGTCACATGACATATCACATGATGTGACGTCATAAGCCTAGAAC
>Ga0157363_1006602_pt1 | contig 10932 bp, 4 predicted proteins | sample AttsexASBM1_FD_111477 | JGI IMG/M metagenome (GOLD analysis project Ga0157363, IMG submission 111477) | Fungus gardens microbial communities from leaf cutter ant in Ribeirão Preto, State of São Paulo, Brazil - Atta sexdens ASBM1 | ecosystem: Host-associated > Fungi > Mycelium > Unclassified ...
AAACTGAAAAGGAGCTTGCAGAACAGCTTGGCGTTACGCAGCAAGCCATTTCCGTACGATTACATACGAATAAAGATTGAATTTTACAAAAAAAAGCTCAAAACTTTTTTGTACACCTAATATTTCGTCAAAGAGAACAGCGCATCGTACGAAGCGAAGAAGATACTGTAGTAACATGTAAGTTTCAACGCTCTATACAGTAAAAATAGAAAAAACATATGTTCAAACATTATGTATGTACACAGCATGGAGCATCGCGCGATGCGTTTACTTAGCAAACGTTACTTAATAACGGTTACGGGCTACAAGTTTTTGGAAATTAGAATCAACGTTGGTCCATCGAATTATGAGGAGATCACCTTGAGAGATCATCGCGGAAACTGTTGTCTCTCGAAATATGGAAGGGCCTCTACAAACAATGATAGAATATTTACAAGATGCTTTGAAATACAAAGACAATTTTATAAGTGTTGGGCTGCTAACCAAGTTTGCATGTTGAACGATGTTACACTCATACATCTCGATTCTTCATTCGTACGCATGATAATGACCGAAATGATGTTACGATAGATGTATTAATGTAATATTGAATGATTAGCTAGACTAGTAGATACGGTCGATATCAAGTATACGCAATTCTCTAATATCGCATCCGAGAACGCTATACGCGATAGCAATATATTCGACAAGCATTATCTCGTCGATTGTGAGTTATTAAATTTAGTTTTTAATACGTATGAAAAACAATAATGTAATAAAATGTGAATAAAGACTTTTTCGTTCACATCACTATATATGTATTGTTTTTACTTCGCATCTATTATATCCTATGCCTCGACGCGCTCTCACACTTAGTTTATATAAATACCTGCTAGCGCTTCTCTCAACATGACTAGAGTTCTACATAGTCTGTCAATACTTATAATATAAAGTGTTTAATATACAACAGTTTAATATACAACCCATTTGTAACTAATATACTCGACAGCTTTACCGTAGCGAAAGATGCTTCTCAACGTTAGTTTTTGTCAGGTCTCGTTTGCGCGAGGTTCGTTTTTTTTATGCGAATGATTTTTTATAAAACGTGCAAAAGTAATTTACCATTTAGCTTTAATGGTGAAATATTTTTGCATGTGTACGTGATTAAGTAAAGTGAGTAATAATTTTGTGATTAAGTGAAGCGATAATATGTGATTTTTAGAAAAAGTTTTGTTGATAATTTTTGGGCAACAATTTACTAACCAAAAATGAGCAATCTGAAGGAAGTACTAGAGATTCGATATGTGTCCTGTTGAAGGAATAAGTAATTTTTTCTTTTATGCATGCTACATTTTTTATTCATGAAATTTTTATTCATGAAGTATTTCGTAAAATTTCTATATTAACTACTGCCATATTCTTAAATTGAGTCCGATTTAATTGATGAGAAGTAATGTCAATTGCAAATTCAATAAATAAATAAATTTATAAAATATTAATTAAATGATCCAAACAAATAATATTAAAAACATCAATTGACGGATATTTGCAAAACTTCTTTTCTCTGCCAAGTAACATTAGAAAAAAAATTACATTTGAAATACGCATTTGATATAAATAAATATTTCATATTTAGAAAATGAAACCAATGAAATTCCAATTTATAATAGGAGAGAAAGGGGAAATATAAAAGAAATTGAAGTTAGCAAGTAAGCTGTAAATATCTGTCAATTGATATTTTTAATGTTATTTGTTTGGATCATTTAATTAATATTGATTTTATTTATAAATTTATCGAATTTGCAATTGATATTATTTCTCATCAATTAAATTGGACTCAATTTAAGAATACGGCAGTAATTAATATAATAATAGAAATTTCACGAAACTTTGTAATGATTTGTTGAAAGTTGACTCGTTCGGCACTAAAAAAATCAAATATAAGGATTACACATTTTTTAGAACACACATCCGTGTACAACGTTTCATTCAAGTAAGAAATGTGTGATCTTTATATTTGATTTTAACATTTATACTTTTTAATATGACAACAAAGTTTCAGTGCAATGCTTCATGTTTCGTGATGATAAACAATGCTACATCTTTCAATTTGCGAGTGACTTAAGCATTATGGACATGCAAGGAATTGATTCTCCTGTTTCTATGTAAATTGTGTAAACTGAGAAAACAGAAGCATCTTACACTTATTTGTTTAATACTGTTGAGCGCAAGTGTTACAATTAATTGCAACAATACCACACTATGTCTCGCGGACCGTAAGATTATCCATCTATATTACGAGTACCATTTTTTATGAAGAAGGATCGCTGAAGAAGGATCTGTGAGTTCCGAAACTTATCACATCAAATTTTTAAATTATTTTTCATACTAATATTTTATGCGACTGAATTACTTTTTATCTTACTTATTTTATTATCGCTCGATTCAGATCTTCATTTCTTTACACTTTGTTTTGCAAAAAATGAGCGAAATTTAATTATTTTTGGATTGATTTATATATTTTTATATTATACACTATTATTTATATATATTTATATATATATATTATATTTATATATATTTATATATTTATATATATTTATATATATTTATATATTTATATATATTTATATATATTTATATATTTTTTATTTATATTATTTGTCATCTTACAGAAAGCTGCGGCAGCGGCGGCGGTCCGCGGCGGTGGTGGCAGGGCCCCAATGATACGTGACGCATGGTGGCACGTATCATTAATATTTGATGTTCATATAAACACCAATGTCTTTGACCAAGTCGCGCTCGTGACGTCATAACCGCGCCTACAAGTATCCCCCCTGCCCGCGCCGCCCCCACCCCCTTCGCTTTTGATCTAGAATTTTTATAATATTGTTACTGTTAGGTTAAGTCTCTGGCAATGCAATTGATGATTTTGCTACTTACATAATGCGTAAAAGATGGAACAACCTAATATATAATAAAATTGTAAACAATCTCTCCACGTATCATTTATATTTTCTAAAAAATAACTTATTAATAACTTATTATTAATAAAAAATAATAGACCAATTATAGAATTATTGATAAAACAACTTATACTTTAATCTGTAAAATTTAAAATGAAACTTATGTACATATAAATCATTAACTAGACTGATTGAGACGTTCAGAAAATGCAACTTAAGATTTTTGATTAGTTTATGTTAATATATTTATGGCCAGTATTTAGATTTAATAAGGAATTGAAAACAAGACTAATCAGAGGAATAGAAGACGCTGACAAAAAAATTCATCAAATAAAGAAAGCAATTCACTAAATCGCCAAAAAAATCTTAGAAATCATCACTAAATTATAGTGAAAAAATCATCAAAAACGGCAACACTAACTGAGCTACTCCTCCAGAAAGCTCCCTTTATGTAAACTCTGTTGGGAGGAGAGGGTATTGGAGGGAGGGAAATAAGAAGGAGAAGAGCGGTCTTTCATATTTGAACATTATAGTCTATGTCTCTATTTATTAAGGGTACATTCTCGAGTAACTACACTAAAAATAAGGCCTTTTTTGGATTTTTTTTTTTTAAGGAAAACTATAAGACATACCATTCTAATTTTTCATATATTTATTAATACACATGTCAATATATGAAAAAAAATTTTACAGTAATATTTTCATTTCAAAATTCCAAGAATTAGTTGAAAGGCGAAAAATTGAAAAAATGAGATGATCAAACGGTTGATATTTCGAGAATCAATAGCTAGAAAACAAAATTTTTTCTTAAAGTTTATTTGTGTGTACTATCGTGTAAACCGGAATTATTGAAAAATATTGAAAAATTGACAAGTGTTTTTAGAAAGTGCTGCAAAAAAATATTTTTTTTTCGTTCAAAAAAGTTTTATTTTAAGTGAAACCGGTTATTCTGATTTACAAGATAATTAGTCAATTTACAACGCCCCAAGAATTAAAAAAAAAAATCGGTCGTTAGTTTCAAAATTGTGTCATTCGCCAAAAGAATGTTTCGAGAAAAACGCGTTTAAAGTTTTTGTTACAAATTTTTTAAAATAAAGCAATAATTAAACTATTTATTATTAATCAGCGATTCCTGGTCCATAAAGTAAACTTTCAACTTTCTGAAACATTTGGCTGTAAAAAAAAGAACTTTTGACTGTAGTATTGTTAATTCTTCAAATTTTTTTCTGAAATTTTGAAAGCAAAAAACAAATAGACTTTGGCTATGGAATCGTTAATTCTTCGAATTTCTTTCTAAAATTTTGACATTGGTGTATTCTTGAAATGTTGTATAATCAAAATATGTAATTAAAAAAAATCGATTTTTTGAAAATTTTACACGAGAATGTATCCTTAAGTTATTTGAATATGTCTAGATTTTTAGAATCTCTCTGTATTTATTTGGAAAATATGATATAGCTATATTTGTTGTAGCTATATTCATTTCATGAAATAGTATTTGGTATCCTAACTCAATGCTGTATTCTGCCAATGCTGATTGTAACATATTTCAATCTGACATCCTATTGATGTTCCTTCATACAAGTCCGCTTTTCATTTCCCTCTCCTCGCGGCGAAAAATGTCTCGGTCCAAATTTCCCTCGATTTTCCAACCCGCCATTTTATCATTACCATTTCTACGTTGTCATTGCATCTTTCTCAATGAAATCTCTCCCTCGCCAATCATCGCCAATCATAGTTATGGAGCGTGATTATGGAGTGAATCAATCAAAGTACTGATAATTATAGCCAATCAAAACACCTCTCATTAATTATCTCATTATCCCCTCCCATCATCCCTTCCCCTCCAATCAGTTAGGACGTGCTATTTTCCCAGATGGACCTCGACTAGATCACTCCCCTGGCACTAAGGATAGAATGGAAAGAGCTTGTTTTGACACTCCATGGCTGGCATACTTTTATATTTTCTTATATTACTTTTATTTTCTTATATTACTTTTATATTTTCTTATATAACATATTGTTGATATAAGAAGATATGGAGGTATAAAGAATATATGATAATAAAATTAAATGTCTATGTTATTATATGAGTATATTTGTATATATATATATATATATATATATATATATATATGAGATATAATTGCGATTCATTTGGTGCTACAAATACTTTATTTCTTTGTCCTAATCAATCAAATGTTTCAAATGATTTGTAGCGCTAAGTGAACTGCAGCCTTTGTCTTGCATCTGTAGGTTTGTAGGACGCGGTTAAGACCTTGCACGTACATTGTTCTCTTTTTTCTTCTTATATTTTTTTCTGTAATAAATTTCTAATTCGTTATTATATATGTCAAATCATATACATATGTTATAGTCCGAATGATTCTTTTTATATAATCATATTTTTTTTCAGATTTTTTCCTGCCATTATATTTTTGATGAAGCAATAAAGACAATTCGTATTTTTTGTGAAAGTTAAGAACGTACGAAGTCATGACCGCGAACTTATGCAATGGGGGGTCTTACCAAGGGGCTGGCCAATATAATTCCTATCCTGCTGAGCACTGCTGGAAGCCGCTGCAACATCACAGACACCAAACAAAGAAACTTACTCACCAACTTTTCCATCAACCAAAATCCTTACTATTCATGTTTATAACAGAAATAGATAAATATGAAGAGAAAAGAGAGTGTGAGAAAGAAAAGAGGAAAAGCAAGAAAAAGAGCAAGAACCTTATAAGCGCATAATATTCATGGAATGTTATAAAATATAATTGAAAAATAAAATAATATTATAATATTCCAAGAATACTGTATATTTTTTAATATTATAAGAATATTCTGTTGGTATTATATATTCATTTCATATATCCTCAATGTTTCTTTAATATTCGCGAAATATCGCGAAATATATTAAATAATTATTAATATTAATTATTATTATTATACAATGACATTGACAATAAATAATTAAACTTTATAGAGGCAGAAAGGTTATACTGAGTAGAAAAGTCCTATAATTTTCGCATTAGTTAACGAGTTATTAATTTGAAGAGAGCCAAATTCTGCACCGCCAAATGCAAGCAAGATAGAACCGCTCAGCAAGGCGTGCGTTTGCCGTTGTTAAGCACGTGGGACGTTATTAGGCGCGTTCAAGTTGACAAAGCCGCTAGCTATTGAGAGAAATTACATAAAATTATATTAATCAGGATAAATATTTATTTATATTTATTTTGATTAATTAAATATTTTGATTAATTAAATCATGCCATTTCAATGTACGACTTTTATGAGATAATTATAATTCGTAAAGACTCTTTCTAATCACAAAGAAAATAGGTAAAATAGGGCAATAGAAATTATGCGTGGTAATTGTTGAGCAAAACAATGTGAATGTATAACAAAAAGTTTTTATTGTTGTTATTAAATAACCCGGTTACATGTTTTGGCTCATTTTTGAGCAATTATAAATTAATTTTATACAATAATTATAATACAAATTAATTCATTCCAGTGAAACTATCTTACGGAAACTTTAATATTGAAAATAACTCTAACGACAATCCAAATTGTATTCAAATTTTATAGGACAAAATTATTAAAAAACCGAATGAATTTTTATATCACAATAAGAAGGAAGCAGCAACGAGGATTCATTATGTCGCAAATGATTATGTTCTATTAATTTAGTCAAAAACTAATTTTTGACTCATCAGCGAATCAGTGTCAAAATTGTTTAAAATAGTGAAATAATTTTTAAATTTAATTGTAATTAAGGAGTGTTTTTTATGGAAGAACAATTTAATATCGATTGTAATAAAAGTTATTTCACTGACTGATCACTGATTTAAACAATTTTGATACTGATTCGCTGACGACATGGTGAATCTTCGTTGTGAGCTTCTTTCTTATTGTGATATAAATTCGTTTGATTTTTTAATAATTTTGTCCTATAAAATTTGAACACAATTTGGATTGTTATTAGAGTCATTCTTCAATATTAAAGTTTCCGTAAATATGTAAAGGTAGCTCATTGAAATAAATCAGTTTATATTGTAATTAATTAAAATTAATTTGTCTCTGAAGATGGTTAAAAAATAAGCCAAAACATGTAAGCGAGTTATTTAATAAAGACTTTTGTATTGTATCCACATTGTTTGTTTTGTGCAACAATTACCGCGCCTGACTCTATTTTCCTTATACCTATTTTCTTTTTATATAAGACATTTGAATGATAGATTTTTTTTATGCACTGTACAACTATACAGGGTGTTTGGAAATTAGTGATGATAAGTTTTTCGCACAGTAAAATAGTAGTAAAATAGACTAAACCGAGAAGAAAAATCCTCTACCATTTTACAATTGTCGCAATGATTAACGATGTATTAACTTAAGAAAATAGTCAAATTCACCTAGCTCAAATGCAAGGATAATACCCGTTTCGCGCGGCAGACGTACGCCTCACCACGCAGGCGAGTATATTCTATCGCGCGCTTGCATTTGGCGATAGGCTAGGTGAATTTGGCTATTTTCTTAGTTAGTTAATACATCATTAACCATTGCGATAATTGTAAAATGATAGAGGATTTTTTTTTTTCAGTTTAGTCTAGTCTACTACATGTGCGAAAAACTTATCACTAATTTCTGAACACCATGTATAGTTGTACAGTGCATAAGAAAATCTATCATTCAAATGTCTCATATAAAAAGTATAGCGAGTGTTCAAAATAAAGCGTTACAAATTTTTATCTTGGAAACACGTATTATTGAGAAAAATTGTTTAAACAAAAGTTGCAGCGTAAAAAGATATATTTACTGGTCTTATTAGTTTGACTTTGGATCGCCAAGGTCAGATCAAGGTCAAGTTGATTTTTAAAAATAGAATACCCTACTTTTGATTACAGAATCTAATAGTCGATATCAAGAGCTTTCCAAAACACTATATATAATAAAGTTATTTTTTTATTGCCTTTTCAAGTTATAATGCTTGAAAGTTACAGTGCCACGAGCATTAACATTATCCAAGGTATTCGACCGACGGCTAAAACCTCTTGAATGTTGTTCAGAATCATCTTGGATAACATTTGTTAAGCTCAAGGCCATTGGAGATTATTCCTCTTATTTTCATTTTTTGTGCTAAAAATTCATTTTTACGTAAAAATGAAAATGGTACAACCTTCATTGGTCTTGATCTTGATAAATGTTATCTAAAACATGATCCTGAGCAACATTCAAGAGATTTTAATTTTTAGTCGGAAAATCTTGCATAATGCTAATGTCAGTGGTAACTTTCAAGCCTATAACTTGAAAAATATTTAAAAAATAACTACTTTAGTATTTTGAAAAGTTTTTGACACAAGCTATTAGATTCTGGCATCAAAAATAGGATATTCCATTAAAAAAAATTGATGTGACCTTGATTTCTTAGCAATGCCCAATTGATAAAATTAGTAAATAGATCTTTTTAAGCCTTACAACTTTTGTCTGAAACATTTTTCTTATATATAAAACTTATATTTTCCGAATTATTCAGAGGTACCGATCTTTTTCTTCCATCCTGTATAAATATATTGGGTATTCAAAACAAAGCGTTATAAATTTTTATTTCAGAAATATGCCATTATTTTTTCCTATATGACATAGTATGGTACATATAATTATATATACATATAATTTGTGATCAGTTTATATATAATTGAATAGATTTATTAATTTATATATGAATATATATAACGGAAGAAAAGTTGCATAATTATATGCAATACTGTATGAAAAATTTTTCATTAAGTAACATAGGAAATGTATGAATATAATTCAATTTTTGTATATAATAATTTTATATGTAATATTTTTCGTATATAAGTTCTTATATGTATATAATTATATATTAAGAGTAGGAGTACTTTCGATTTATACAATATTGTTGCAATATTACTGCAATATTGTTGGAATATTATTGTGATCATATCTATTGACTACATATCCATACAGCACAGAAACTTGTAACACTGCAGAAATGTTACAATATTGCAGATTGCGCTATAATATTGCTGCAACGACAGGTATTAGATATTAGAAATTGTAGATATTAGAAATTGTATTATATATTACGGTGCAAGATTTTACAAATCATTGTTACAGAGACATTAGAAAATATTATAGCTTTTGAGTAATGAATTTAGCTTATTAGTTATCACGTCGCATTTTGCCGTGCAGCAAGTGTTTCCGCGTCCAGCGTACGCGAGCCATTAGGAAATATGTGTTCGTTGAAACATTTGTTTGAAATCTTGTGCATGACTAAATTTTTAAAAATTTATAATCAACTCTCATAATTTTTTTGAAATTTGGATTTAAAAAATTCTTTGAATATTGCAAAAAAAAAATTGAATGCGTGGAGTTTCTTATTATTTCCCTTTCACTAGTTAAGAATATGTATAAAATAGGTATATCTGCAGTGTATAATAGTGTAAAATATGTGAAAAAGTGTAAAATGTATAATATGTGTAAAAGTGTAAAATATATGTTTACATTTGTAAAATTAAAATACGTATATAAAATTTGCAATTAAGTATGAAATATAATATAAATATATTGATTAGTTCTTTTTTTGAATTTTTATTTATATCATCAATTATATTTCAAATTATAATAATATAAAAATAGTAATAATAAAAGAATTATTTTGCAAATATATGCGCTGCAACATTATTGCGACGTTATAATGCAATCTTGCTAAAGGCGAACATTTGCCATTTTTAATTGTATTCTTGTCGAGACATTTTCAGAATATTTACTTTTATTTTTTGCGACAAATCATTCCCAAGATATGAAATAGGAAGGAAGACTAAGGACTTTCACTCAGTCTAGCGTCTTCAAAATATAGGTCGATTTTGCCTTTCGAGTTAAGATTTGATTCTCGATACTTGCAGCGCTTGTGAATTTTGTGATCTGCGCATAATGAATGCGTCATAGAAAAAGTCACGAACATAACTTAACTTCTCCGTGAAGGCGATTTTGCCTGTGTATTGCCTGACTACTGAGGCTGTGTTCTAAATTTACTATCAGTGCTGAAAATGCTACAGTTTACGTCAAGTGCACTTTAGATTTTCAGTACAGGCAGTCAATTTTGGAATATAGCCTTTGGAGTCTCTTTAGGCAATTTTGGAGCCTTTAGAGGCCTTGGGTTACAGAAAAATACATCATCAAATAATCAGAAAGGAACTCAATTTCCCATATTCTTTCCTACGTCCTAATATCCTGTTTTGCAACTGGACACTTCTGCAAAAACATATTATTAATGTCACTAGTGCAATAAGTAAATTCGACAAGTGGTGTCACTAATAGTGTAATAGCGGTGAAGAAAATTTCATTAAAATTTCACCGAAATTTTATTGTGAAAATAAATACACTAACGCATACTAATTAGGAGATCACTTTAAAATCTGCAAATTTTGTTGATATTTAAGAAATGATATTTCCGCTTCCAGAGATTGCAGGACAATTTTTTTGAGTTTTAAAGAGTGAAACTTCTACTTTAAAACAGTTCATACGATATTTACCGTTCTATCAAATGGTCTTTTTCGCAAAGATCAGAAACAGGTCGAGTTAAAATTCTAAAAATTTCATGATTTTGCAACTTTTCACGAGTAAAGTACGAACAGGCTGAAAAATCTCATTTACATACATTTTAAAGTTTGGAACTTTTTCTTTAAAATGAGACCATTACTCTAACATGCTTAGAAGTTGAGTTATTAGGTTCCAAAGGGAATTGTACATTTTGCAAGATTTTGGGTAATTACTGCTGACATTCGTGATACCCGATGTGCATCATGGGTTGCTCAATCGGAATTTGCACATCCTCTATGTGTGTGTGTGTGTGTGTGTGTGTGTGTGTGTGTGTGTGTGTGTGTGTGTGTGTGTGTGTGTGTGTGTGTGTGTTTGTGTGTGTGTGTGTGTGTGTGTGAGGGTATGTGTGTGTGTGTGT
>Ga0157363_1006603_pt1 | contig 10931 bp, 2 predicted proteins | sample AttsexASBM1_FD_111477 | JGI IMG/M metagenome (GOLD analysis project Ga0157363, IMG submission 111477) | Fungus gardens microbial communities from leaf cutter ant in Ribeirão Preto, State of São Paulo, Brazil - Atta sexdens ASBM1 | ecosystem: Host-associated > Fungi > Mycelium > Unclassified ...
AATAAATAATCAAATTCCATTTCTCCCCCTTTTTTCCATCTACTACTAAAGCTAGATGAATTGCAAAATTTGCTGTTTTAAAAAGTGTCGCGATTCAAAACATTGGGAAACCCTGATCTAAAGTCTTAGTTCTTTTCCTTATTCCTCCCTAAGACTCTGATTGCACCAACGTTACTTTGACTTTAAGCGAAACTCTCTGTCTCATTTTAAAGCGAAAAAGAGACAGACACAGAGGCAGTTTTAACTCTCACTTAAAATCAAAGTAATGTTGGTGCAATCGGACCTAAGATCTGTTCTACAATAGAGTCGTAAGCGGTAAGCCATTAAAAAATTACTCATAGTCAATTATTTTTCTCACACTTGACTGTGATTGGCCAATTTTTTATGATTTGCGCTATTATAGAACAGACATAAAGCTGATTCTACATTAGTTGTAAGCTGGTCGCAAGTTTGTTGCGACAGCCAATTTGAAGCTTGCATTTTTCAAATCAATCCTTCATATTGGCTATCGCAACAAACTTGTGATCGGCTTGCAACTAATGTAGAACCGACTTTAAGGAATACTTCGGACGTACCGACCGAGCCGCGAAGGCGGCTGCACAAGGAACAGGTGGATTGGCAGCAAAAGAATCGAGCGGACGGAACGTCGTTCCGAGGAGGCGCCACCAGCCGAGATGGTGCATTCGCTCGTTCACGGAGGCGCTAATTCGCTTGCTCGTTTCTCGGCCATTCGCTCGCTCGCTCGCCCTCGCGCGCGCCGCTCGACCGCTCAGCTTTTAAAATGTCGCCGATGGCCGTGACAGGATCTATTTTTAACCGCGCATCAAGATAAGCGCGCGGGAGGGACGGCGGGTAAAGAGCTGAGATGAAAAGAGGGAGGAAAGAAGAGAGAAAGAGGAGGGAAGGAAAAAAACGAGAGGAAGGGAGAGGAGAATGCAAACTCGCACTGCGTCAGTAGCGTAATCCTACGACGATTCGACGGCGCTACGTAACACCTGTTTAATTTTAATACACTTCTTTTTTTCTAGAACATAAGATTTGAAAGGTATGTAAATTGTCGTTTCGTGCAAAACAAAATGCGCGACTATATAGACGCAATTCGCGTCATAAGCGTGAATCTGAATTATACATGTGCGCGGAAAAATATCGTTCTATTGCTAGGATTATTCAACTTACTTTCTTTCTTTTAAGTAACGGTTATCTTTAGCAAAGAATATTTTCTTGAGAATAATTTTAAAATATACACATACTTATTATAAATTTTAGAAACACTCATTATTACGTGTATTTCAAATAAGAATTTATTTTCTTTTGAAGAATATCATAAAATTAATCGAAGAAGCGATTTTATGTAATAAGCAAATCAAATTTGTTTCGATTTTGATTAAAGTATTAAATTTTATTAGATTTCAGAATATATTTTGAATTTTGATGCATGTGATGAATTTACTTATAAGATAAGATGCGGATAATATATAAACTTTTGAAGTACTTGAAACAAGTAACCATCACATAAAATATAATTTTCTGTGTATTCACGGCTGTATGTAACATCATTTCTTGGCACGTGATCTTTATTACGAGGTGTTTATTCATTCCAGAGAACACGTGTCAAACTTGTCTTTAACAGTCTCCTGGATTTACCCGAACTTCCTCTGACATAAAATGTGATATTTTTATCAGAATACTCAGTTAAACTACAAGTATAAAAATTGTCGTTGTAATAAAAGAAGGATAAATAAATAAAAACATATTCTTGTTTTAAAGTAGTAGTAATAAAAACTGTTGCTTCAAAATATTATAAAAAGTAGAAAATTTTGTTTAAATTGAGAAATACCTTAAATTTTGCGACATCGCGATTTTACGCAAAATAATTAATTGAAGGAGAAAAAGATCGAAGATTCTAGAGATAAAAGTATAATGTTCGAGCATTCCGTGCTGCATTTACACTCTATATTTGCATTTAATGTTATTTACATGAAAAGAACAATTTTGCTGAAATACCTAAAAATTTAGCTAAATACAGATCCGAAAATAACTTTATCAAAATAATTAGATAGCAAACTGATTATTAGAATGTCAAAACTTTTTAGTTTTTATATTCTTCATTATACTTGAATATCTTACGTAATTATGTTGATAGTCAACCAAAATTTTTTTCAGATCTATACCTCTAAATTTTTAAATTATCAAATTCCTTCAAATTTCTCAGCAAATTATTTTCATGTTGCTTCTGTACTGGAAATAGATCATAGAAAAATTTACCGTAAACGTAAAGTAACTACAGAATAGTTTGTTTCTAAACATATTACACATAATATCTAAGATATTATGTGCACATTGTGGCGCCCAGAAGTGCATCGTGCCCGTTACACCACTGATCGAGACCGACGAATTTGTCATGCCAGAGGCACCATAGAAGAGAAAGAGAGTGAATCAAAGAAGTAATTATACGTGACGTCATCCGACTGGTTTCAACACCCGTCCGGAGTGCAACGAGTCGAGTAGAGTCGAGCCTGAATAAAAGCAAGTGGGCCAGAGGGCTTCTCCTTCTCTCTCCGTTGCAATTATTACAGCGAAGATGCGTATGGAAGAAATGCGGCATCTCCTAATGTGCGCCGTCCGTTCGTGGCCGATGCCAGAAGAACGAAAATAGAACGTCCCAAACTTTATGACCGGTAAAATTACTGGAGCGTCAGTGCCGATACAGTCTACGACCACTTGAAGCGGTCTAACGGCCGCGTTAACCACCAATAATCCTGACAGTGAAGTAGGAAATTAAATCAGCCTTCTCTAATTATTAATCAGAGAACGCGACGAGCTGTGCTGGACAACCGTCGAGTCACGTCGAGTCGAAATGTTTTGTTGCGCGTTGCACTTTTCTTTATCGAGAGATAATTAAGGCTCGCTGAATGTACGCATTAATAAATACGCTCGTATATTAATAAGTACATTTATATTTCTTTTATCATTGTACAACTTTAAAAGGATTAGTTTTCAATTTTCAGATTTGCTACTAATTTGAAATTAGAAAATATAAATTCGAAACTTCATATTTTTTAAGTGATCTTTAATGAATTAGACAAAAATTAAGAATTCATTTATATAAAAATTATAGATTTATATAATATATAATATATGAAAATAGATTATATAAAAAAATTAGATTTAGATAAAAAAATCATCTGACTTTTATAGATTATTGATATATCTTTGCATATTTAATATCCTTTAATTTATGTATTACAACTGTATTACATATTTATAAATAAGATTAGATAAGATGTTATTTTATTGCTTTGGAAATTTTGTATATGTATAGGCCAAGTAATATTTTATTTATGATTTGATCGTATGCTTTACGTAGTAAATGTATGCGTAATTGTGCATAGTCAAAAAAAAAAAACAATCACAGGAAACCGCAACCGTCGGTTTATTTGACAATCTTTCTTGAAATAGCGACTTAATAATCTCGTTGCATAAATAGGTCATAAACACGATAATGCAAGGAAAAGAATAATATTATGATTAAAATAAAGCTGATGCATACACCGTTAAAAATGTCATGAAATTTAATGTACTTTAAGTTACACAAATTTAATTCAATTTTATGAAAATCAAATTAAATTTAACGTAGCTGCAACTGAAAAGTATGTTTGTGTACATGTACATGAAATTTAGTGTACTTTTCATAAAATTTTACAAGGCTTAGTACATTTTTTATCAAATTTTATGTAGATTTGCATAAAATTTAATATAAGTAAACGTTAAAATTAAGTTATTATAACTTCATTTTCATTGACAACATTAAATTTTTAATGTACCTGCTTGAAATTTGCTTCCATTACATGCAACGGAAGCAAATTCCTTTTTTTTTACAGTGTAGAGTTAAAACTTAATGCACGAATTAACGTTAATAAAAGTTATTATACAATAGCGATAGAGATTAGTTTTTCTTTAATATTTAATTTAAATCTAAAAGTTAAAATTTAAAAACATAAATATTCAAAAAGCAGAAACGACGAAAACCTAAATGCAAAATAACTCATGTGGTAATTGAAGATACCACTTTCTGATAAAAGAGTTAATGAAACCCTCTATGCAGGACGTCTCTGTACAATTATAGACCTCGTACATACGGAATATTCCGCGTCCAAAGTTAAACGCGTGTCGTCTCACATTATAGGATGATGCGAGCTTTGACGAGGCGATCTCGGAATTTTTATGTGGAAGTTCCGACACGGTAAAAGTATTCACGAGTTGCGCGAACGAATCCCGCTAAGTGACAAGGAGGCTATTTTCAGGTCCATTGCCATTATCAGCCACCTCAGGTGGCAAGATCCAGTGTGATGCAGGCAAGGATAACAGTCGGGATAGGGATAAAGAGGCGAGACAGCAATCGTTATGTCTTTCTTTTTATTCATACGCCTGTGGGATATCGCGATGAATAATCGCCCGATCGTCATCCGCGATATTTCGATTATCTCGGTGGTAGATCAACCTGCATGCAACCTTCTACACATGCGCGTATATACACGGAATGCGCCTGCATCTCGTAAGCTTATCTGTCAATCGTTTTAACGTTTTCGTATAATAGCAGGTTGACCGATCTCGTATATCGGATAAAACGGAAGCTTGTCGTAACCTGAACGAATCATAATAATTCCGCATTATTCCGCAAACACTAAATGATAATATGCGAGATTTTTATTTAAAACAATACAGGCTTAGAGGATACCTACGATTTAATTTTATCATAAATAAATCTATGTCTTCTTTAAACACCACGTGAAATAAATTTTCAGTTGGACGTTGCCAAGATATAAAGTGCAAAATATATAACACAAATATATAACACAAATTACTAAGGTGACATTCATTAAACACGTCTAATTTAAGAATTTAAGTATTAATAAAAATTATAGAATATTTTAAATTAAGTTCGGTTCTTGAATCAAAATTATATCAATAAAATCAAGTCACAAAATCGTTTTAAAATGTTTTTATAATTTTTCATTATTACAATAAAGACAGAAAATAATTGTGAAAATAACACTGCGTTTATAATATAATTATTTATATATAATATTTTAACTTTGTCATATCTCATCTTAATGCCGCGAAATTTATAGAAATTTTTTTTGCTCGTACTTATTTAATAGAATTTATGACCTCCATTTCACTCATAATGTTTAATTCATAATGTCAAGTTATACCTTATTTGAGTTATACCTTATTATTATTATTTTATTATCATTTCTATAGAGCATGCCCGTAATTGAACCTGCTCAATATTAATTTAACACAAGGGAGTTAAACAATTTAATTCAAGAAAATGTAGTAAAATGACTGAAATTTAACTTATTATTTACTAATACATACATTAATATGATCTGTTTATTTTGGAATTAATTTGGAAAGAAATGGATTGATTTATATTTTGACACACATAAAAGTTAAAAATAACAAAATATCATTTGACTCAAAGAATTGAATTACTGTTGCTTCTTTGATATCTAAGTGATTTCATCAAGTGAATCATAAACGTAAAAAATGACCTCATAAAACAATTGCAGGAAAAGATTCATCAAGGAGAAGCTATATTTAGAACATGTGTAGCATTCACTCGAAGAATAAATAGCGCGGAACTTTTTAAATTCCAGAAAACCGCTCAAACCTTCTGCAATACATTGTGCAATCATGATTACTGATATAAACGCAACACCAAACGCACAATACGCTACGTAGGATGACTATTCTATCGCGGCAATTACGCAGTAATGTTACGTTCAATATACACAGTTAGACGATTACCTCGCTAATAATAAGATTGTTTAAACACACTGATGTTTAAACTCGCGCTGATAGTCATTTATATTGTCAAATGTATTATCGATTCACGAAGGTGTCACTTTAATTCCAATTCGTTTTGAAATTGTGCAGCCAGATTAATTTCGATTACTTTAACTGCTTTAACTTTTTGTAAAAATACAATCTGTACAAACACAGACGTACATAATCTTTCTTTGCGGTAACATAAAAAACATATTTCTCTATCTTCAATATAGGCAAAGTTGTCCGCTTAAGATTGCAAGATATTGTCAGTGGATAAGGCCGACAAAGATATAGGCCTCTTTTATCTAAGAACAACTTTGAAATATGGCAAAGCGATAGGTGAAAGGAATGAGTATGAAGCAACCGACTTCTAAGGCGCGACAGGTGTTAATGTCATCTTCTCCATCCTATACTTTCCCTTTTAATGCACGCCCCTTTTAAGATTGAAAAGAATTTTTTTATCTATGATAATAACAAAATCGAAATATTATAAAAAAGATAAAATCAAAGGGCTATGTTTGAAATATTTTCACAATAAAAAGGTATATGACATCGTACAAAAATTTTAGATCTTTTGATATCTCTAAAAAAAAAAAAAAAAATAATAATAATTTTTAGAGTACAGATATCTGCATAATTTACGATTATGTGATCAAAATAGACATAAAATTGAAAATAACTATACGTTTAACATTTTTAATACATAAAAGTTTAACATTTAATCGTACAAATTAAAGACTCGTAAAATGACGTTTCATATTTGTATTATTTCTTTTATAATTCGTTGGACGATTGTTTAACGACACATAAATAGAGGTAATAACTCGAACTTCGAAAGTTATTTAATTGATCGCGTTTAACCACGCCCTTGCATGAATCAACACGCGATAAAAGGAAATCGCAATGTATGCATTGATGAAAAGACTTGCATATAAGACTTGCATAATAAGCGGTAGCGAGTTTAAAATTAGCTTCTGCTTCTGACCTGTGCTTCGTTTTTCTTCGCTCGCTGCTAAATTAATGGAATCGAATTTCAATTGTCGTCAACAAATGAGTTTACAATAATGCGAGCGAATTTTTTTCGTTTTCTTACCTTATGATGAGATAAAGCGTTACATTATTCTCGGAATGTCTGCGATAAGGCAACAATACACGTCAACCCAGAAATTCCATAATAGATAAACAAAGAAAATGCGAAAACATGATACCGATAAACAAATAGAAAAATTCCATTTTTCAACAATATGTCTATACATTCTATAAATTCAATTCTTGCGAATTCGTACGAAAACGTTATTAAGTAATATTAAAATATTGTTATATAGAGTATCGTACTTAAAAAATTGTTCTATTCTAGCATTTATATAATAGATCATTATTTGTGAAATATGCAGTTGCCTTCTAGTCTCTGGCATAGTTCAAACCATCATTAGAATTTACTACAGAAAATTTGAAATATTACGTGCCACGCAACATTTGTTTCCCATGGCACACATTAGAATCATCCAATGAAAGATAATGCGAGGGTATGAGCAGTCGAGTTCATTGAGGCTAAGCCCATTGAAATAAATCGATTTTTTAATTTTCTAATAATTTAATATGATATTGTTTGATTGTAATTTCCGACATTATATCATTGTATGCTTTATTTCAATGTATTCAATATCGCAACAAAAAAAATGTGTCATACATTATTTTTAAACAGAGCTATTTTTTTAAATTGCGCAATAATGAAATTTTGCTTAATAATGATAAGAAATAGTTTAGTTATTTTTCAAAAATTTTAAAAATAAAATTAGAGAATATATCGTTAATATTTTGAGATTGTACGTCAAAATTCATTACAATTTTCTGCTCTTAGGTTTAATTACTTTGAACGATTTTTAATTAATTGAAACAATCAAATTAAAGATTATTGCAATCTGTCTAAATTATTGAAGATACACAATTAACAAAAATTGATTATTATAAAATCCAATGTGAGTAAAGATAAATAATGCAAGAAATTCGTTATTTTATGTTAAAATCTCTATATTTCTCTCTTTTTTTTATTTATATATCTTTCTATCTACCTATCTGATTGTTCATTACTGAGACAAAATAATAGTTGTAATTACTATAATCTAACTATAATTTTCAGTGTTATTTTCAGTGCCAACTACATATTTTTAGTAGAGTTATAAATACATATCTAATTATTACTAACATTATAGCATTAAGAACTATAACAAAGAAGTTTCATAACTATAATTATTTTATGAATTATAATCAGAAATACCTTTCTCTCAGTGTACATCTATCTATCCATCTATCTTAAATTTCATGTATCTAGAAAAGGCATGGTCCGGGAAACGTTAAATGTCAATTGCAAGTTTCTCATAAGAGAAGACATTCATGTTACTAATTTCTATGGCGTAACCTATATAGAAACCTATTGCCGGTGTTGCCTTCAAACGCGGGACGTAAATCCACGAAGCCGAGTCTTTAGCGCCGACTCCAATGTTCATGCCACGTGTCAACACACACCTATGTGTGTGTGTGTGTGTATGTGTGTGTAAATGCGCATTATGTGCATGTATGCAGCGTAACACAAATATAAGCGCGAGCATTAAAAGGAGTAACGAATAAACATGAAATAAAATCGCGATGATTATCATTGTTATCTTTCAATCGCAGCGCGATTCAAATTTCCATTCACTGGAAGAAGAAAATATTTGTGACTATTATAATTTACTATATTTCTCTGTGTTCTCTCTCTAAATGAAAAATTAATATTTTGCCAAACCATAATGTAATAAGAATAAACTCCTTTGATACTATTATTACCAATTTGGAAAAAATGAGATAGCTTGAAGCATATTGCTGTCTCAAAAATATCAAATTGAAAACAGATCAATGCAGCACAGAAGCTTCCAGTAAGATTGAATATGTGTAACGTTGCAATATTATAATATTAATGGAATATTACAGAAAGACATTCTAAATTTTAATAATTATAATTAAATATTTAATAATTATTTGTGTATATATTTATAGTGCTAACTAAACATTTAAATAAATATTTACTCAATAAAATGAAATGATAGTTAAATCAAATTAATAGTTTTTGTGTTAAATAAATATCTTTATATTTATATTTTAGTAAATATTTAGTCCATTCAAACAAATTTCTAATTTTATTATGATTTATTAAAATTTATATATATATATATATATAGATAGATAGATAGTTCTTTATTAGATGTTTTTTCAGTGTGCAATTTGCAAGAATGATCTGTGCTGCATATGTGATATACTGATTCTAAGACAGAAGCTAAAATCAGGAAATGCGCAATCTATAATAAGCACCTTACACGTCTATAATAATCAGTATCCATAAATATTGACACATACCAATAATTATTAGTCGCGTGTAGCTAATATTGATGGATCTTGATAGTGATCCGGAGTTCTTCTCAAATATCAGTATCCTCTTACTAATGATATCACCTATCACAAATTGATATTGATACTAAAAAAATCGAAAAATCAATAATATATCAATATTTGTTGGGCTGACAATATTATTGACTAAGATTTATAATGCATGTACATATCGTCACAAGGTATAAAACTGAAATGTTGTCAATAATCCTGATCATGTAAGATTGTAAAAATATTTATATATTAATATTATTGATTCAATATTATACGAATCAGTATTACTGATCGCATAAAATTTATATTACATCTATACGACAAATACAATCGATAATTGATACACGCCGACATGAACTCATTCCACGTTCATTCATGCTTTTTTTATCTGTTTATGTTCACGCGTTCGTGTTGATAGGAATCCATTCGTTTTTTTTTAAGCGTGTTTGAGCGATTTTACGCAATATGTCGTGCCCACGCATCATCGAAGTCACGAAACATTTTCATGGTACGATTTATCCGTTCCGGAATAAATCCGCCTGACATTACGCGATACACGAAATACAACACCCGATACAACTGCAATGCTCCTCGTAAAGAGATGTTCGAGTAACGATAAAACAAATATATTACACTCATAAACAATCTTTCTCTCTTCCTCCCTCTTTTAGATATAGATATTAAAAATAATTCAACAAAGTGTATGTAATCGTTCCAACGTCGCGCAATGGTTTTTAAAATTCAAATTACATATCATGTAATTCTCGTCATATGTTATCATTATCTCAATATAGAATCTGAAAAATAATACGACACGATTGAATTTAACTTTACAATGTCGTTCAATATAGCAATCGGTTGCAACTATTCGATAATTGAAAGCTAAACGATTTTGACATGCCAAGTTTTAGATGCAAAAAAATAGTGAAATTCTATAATTCAGTATAACTTTCTATCGCCCTTTCTCTTTTTCACAAATATACCGTAGTAGATAGACTTTCAATTCGAAGGTTGATCAAGTACATTTTAATTTAATTTTATGTCAAAAATTTATGAAAAACAAAGTAAGTCTGTATTACTATACTTCCAATTCAGTTTCATGAATTCTAACTGAGAATCGCAGTTTAAGAAAAGTATTCATATTCGATTCTTCATATTCGAGGCCGTCTTAAGTACAGTTTTAACGTACTTATCTAAGACAAACCAATTAAAGAGCCGCATTAGCATTTTAACTCTAGCTCTACACACTTGTTTTTCGCACTCTAAATATATACACTGAGGTCCCTAGGACCCCATCCATATTTGTTACTTCTGTTAAACTTCTGTTAAAATAGATATATTTCAATTAATTTTTTTTTTTCAATCGATGGAGAATTGATTAAGGAACAAGCTTATAATGTATAAAAGTCAAAAGAATTAAGGACCTTCGAGATATATAGTTTCAAAAAAAAAAAAAAAAAAAAAAAAATTCAAAAATTCTTGTTTTAAAAAAAAAGTCAATTTAAAAAAAAACGCTAGAAACCCGGAAAACCAAAAAAGAAAAAAAAAAAAAAAAAAAAAAAAAAAAAAAAAAAAATAAAAAAATTTTTAATTAAAAAAAATTTCGATTTAAAAAAATGGGGAGGGAACAAGAAAATAACAAATAAAAACAAAAAAAAAAAAAAAAAAAATAAAAAAGA
>Ga0157363_1006604_pt1 | contig 10929 bp, 7 predicted proteins | sample AttsexASBM1_FD_111477 | JGI IMG/M metagenome (GOLD analysis project Ga0157363, IMG submission 111477) | Fungus gardens microbial communities from leaf cutter ant in Ribeirão Preto, State of São Paulo, Brazil - Atta sexdens ASBM1 | ecosystem: Host-associated > Fungi > Mycelium > Unclassified ...
ATTTTCCGTATGCAATGCCGTAGTCGACATTATGCAACACAACCGTATGTACGATTTCGGCTGAGACATTAGAGTAATTCGCCCGCTGCGGTTTGTGGACAACGAGGTGTGCTCATGACGCTAATTATAACGAATGCCTTTGAGTGGGTCATGCTAACGCTGCGTTGCGAGGTACACACTGAATATTGTTCAGAAACGGTGCCAAGTCATATGTTTTAATGCAGTATATAGTTCACTAAATGCAAATTTTATATTACGCATTCTGTTGGACAGCATAATCGAGCGTGCTGAGAGGAAAATTTCGGTATTTGTTAATTAATACACTGGCGCGAAAGATTAATCGCTTTTCCATTATATCCCGTTTCAAATAAACCAGCCTGTGAACTCTTTGGAAAGTAAATCGTAAAATTCCTTAGTGAATAAAAAGAGATCGAATTGAATTGCATTAAATGGTTTTAATTACTAAAAGTTGCTTTGAAACTGAGTGATTCTGTCGACTTTATTTGAAAAATACGATAAATCTATGCCAACTCGATCAAATCTGCAAGTTCACGAATAAGCTATAAAGCAAAGGGAATATAAGGTTTAAGAAATACTCTCCGATTCTTTTGTTGATCGTGAGGACGACTATCTTCCGAGCTTGCAGTTGCGAAGATAACGGAATCGAGAAACGGAATTTATGACGCCGAGCGGATTGTGAGCCAAGGATGCATCGCATTCATGCCGTCGCATGGCAATGCAAGTGACCGTTGCTACTGTAGTTCTAGTTTGGGATATCTTGTTCAAATGTGCGAGGTTGTCTGCCACTGACAGGCAGTAATATTGCGTGGCAACATGTTTCAAGCTGTTTTGCGAACAATAAACGTTGTGTCGCCAATTAAAACTGAACATTGCATTTTAAGTTATGTAAAATTCTACGAAGAGTGGATGAAGTCTATACATTGTCTATACATTTTATGAAAATTGCTTTCATGTAGTTTTCATGTAAATGTATGTTTTAGTCCTATCTCTTTTTATAAAAATAAAAGACTTAAAATCTTATAATACAATATAATCAAATGTAAAAAGCACTGAGAATAAATCAATAAAAAGAAATATAAAGTAGCCGCAATAAGCTTTTATGTAACTTGTATTTTTTCACGAACATGTTGCTAAATGATACAATCGTTTGCAATTATTGTTTAATCGTTTATCCTTTTACATTTATTATTGCATTGAAAAAAATGAAAACATGTAGTCGAAACGTTTTTTACTAATAAATATTTATATACTGCACATGTAAATTCTTATTAGTTACGTTTTACATTTCTTTTTATTAATTTTCTTTAATATAGTTAACATGAAAAATTTAAAAGGAATGAAAAGTGATAATTACTTGAGTGCATTTTATACTCTCGTGCATTTATATTATTTTTATCTTCTATAAGGATACATATCGGATTAAACTAACAGATTCGATTGTACATTTTTCTCAGCGAATATGCTACGAATTTGATTTATTGGGCATATAATCCATCAATCTATCTTTTTCACTCTTTCTCTCTCTCTCTCTCTCTCTCTCTCTCTCTCTCTCTTTCTCTTTCTCTTACTCTAAAAGACTTAAGACCATCCCTCTGATTATGTTTTTACTCTGAAGTCGGCTTCTTTCAACCCGGAAATTACTTTCATCCCGCCCTCTTCCTGTCCCACCCTCCGAGCCCACCCGCTCCCTGTCGGTCCTTTTTCTTTCTTTTTGTCCGTTTTATCGCAGATTTCCCGGAAGGTAATACCGTTTTATGCCTCTTACGACCCTCGTTGAACGACTATCCGGCTACAGATAATAGAGTACTTCGACTGCCAAGCAAATAAGCCGGGAGAAGGAAGAATCTTTGAAGGCATGTCAGTCTCTATCGTTGTATTCAGATTTGCGTATATTGGAGTTTTCACAAAGCGTGTTTGCTTGCGATATGCTATGCGAATCAATAAACTAACGTTGAATTGAAATCGGAATGTGATAAAGTTTTGCTACAAATTCGATCATAATATTAATAGATAACACATAAAGCTGCTTTATATACAAAGAAAGATGTAAAATCTCAAAATCCAATAATCTCGATGACAGAATATGAAAATTAGACAAACTTCAAAAGTTGAACCAGCTTTAGAGTTTTACGAGTGTCAAGACATCGAAAACTTGTCTCTAACAATAAAATATCGAAAATGTAAAATTTCTTGTGTCCTTTGTATTATTCTTTATGAAGAAAAGCGAGAGAGTTTCGTGCGTAAAGAATATAATAAATATATAAGTATATAAGTATCATAATGTAATGAAGTCAATCATATTATTCATTTATTCCCCCCCCCCCCGATTTTATTATTAATATATTAACATCTTTCATTGTCGTAAATTGTTGAATGGCATCTGGCTAATTATTTATTAAAAATACTTTAATAGCAGTAAATTTCCATCATTTTTCAATTACCACATTATTGGCATTTTACAATAATATCCCGATAATATCCTCAATTTTACACGTAACATTTATCTGGATCGTTATAAAAAATCGGATTAATATGACTCGTGTTCAATATAGCTCTTGTTACACCAAAATACTATTACACTTTCCTCGTTTCCGCTCCAATTGCCGGCACTTTTCACACTTGGATTTTCACGCATGCTGCGCTTCGATTTCGAAGGTAAACTGACGGCACACATCTACGTTCCTTCCCCATCCCAATCTTCCTTTATTTGCTGGCGGGCGGAATCGAAGATATATATATGTATGTATTCCGCCTGGCTTCATACCGGCGGCCTTCCAATATTCCCGCAATATCGTGACACCACGAATTGTTGCCCCGTTTTCTTATGATCCTCATGCAAAGGTGTAGATGCGGATTCATCGTGCACGCACGTTCCTTGCGATTTTACGAGATATCGCCCGGTTGATCCAATGACATGCAGTCACCGGCTACGCGCAATATGATATTTTGCCTTTTTTCTTTTATCTTTCATTTCTCTGTTCTTTGTGACTACGACGTGTTCTTTATATGTAAATATTATATCGCAATATTAATATTGTAATAACATTTATTATTGATATTGATATACGTATTGCAATATCGGTGCTTATTGAAATTACGTGTTAGAATCGTCCATTTACATAATTAATCTAAATAATATTTTCATCTGTTTTCGCGATTTAGATTATTTTTCCTTTAATAATTGTTTATACCATAATTGACATTACTTTTACTTTTTTAAAACTTTCTCTTTTTTTTTACACATACATACGCAGATAATATCACGATAAATATCAATAATATAGTCATAATATGATGTATAAAATTATATTTAATTATTATTTCTCATATACAACAGTATTATTTACATCTACTATATCGTGTACGATTTTCAAATATTGAATATCATTACTGTTATATCAACATGTTAATATTATGTATCATGTATGAATACGATATGTAATGGAATATTATTATATAGGCTTATGAAACATTTGCCCGAAGCATCAAAAACAGTCCTGGAATACTGATTTCAATATATAAATATTATTCTTTATTCTACAGCTTTGTTAATTGTTATTAAAAATAATAATTCATATTGTTTAAATATTTCAATGCTAATTACTGCAAAGTAGCGTAACATAATTTGAAAACTTTTGAATGTATTAAAAATAATAATCATAATAAACATAAAATATAGCGATGAATATATAGAAATATATAGAAAGAACATTCACTATTATAAACAATAATTATTATAAATAATAATTTTAATAAAATTCAATTTTATTAATTAATTAAAAAATGCCATTCCATTTTATTTTAATGCGAAGAAAAGGAATGTAATTTATTCTGCTTTAAGAAGATTGCTACTTTTAAAATAAGCTCTGACGGAATTATTTCAAATTTTGTTCATTTTAAAATGAAAATATATTGTTTGTATATACACAAGAAAAATAGGAAAATGTAGCGAAAGGGAAACAGCGTAAAGATAAACTCAATAAATGCTGCAGGCACGTAACGAATCCGTTATACGCACAAATGTTGTGGCGTTTGAATCTTCATTGCTTCCGGTCTCAGGCACGTTTCCACGATTCCTCCCAAGACGAAGTCGGGAGAAACAACAAGTCCGACGTCGTGACAAAGAAAATCCACGAGATTGTCGTATATACACAAGGAGTGTGGATGCGATGTAGCCTCCACAATGTACCGTCTTTAATAGCGCTACGATCTTTATTATTTCGACGTAGAAATTGCGCGCGGCGAGTTCGTGCGAGCAGCGCTTTTGATGATGATCAAAGCTCAAAACTGTTTTGAGATTACACAAAGCTCTAATATCGCGATATTTGTTAAGGCGGGAATAAAGAGCGGTAGATGATCGAGAGGCTTCAAGTTACATAAAACGACAAGAAAAAATATATAAAGAGACTTTCTGAGAAATGAATTCTAAATTAGTCCGTCAAAAAATAGATATGTAATTGGAGAAGCATATTAATTTTTTTTTTTTAGGATACAATCAATATTTCAATATCTTCTGCTGCTAACAATCTTTGGTTTTATCTATATAAATTTAAATCTAATAGATAAGAAAAGAACCAAAATAGTCAAAGCTAGAATTAATGCCTAATATTTTTTTGTACGTATATTCTAAATACATCTTTTAATCATATAAACCACGTATTGTTTATTAAAACGCAATCATAAACTAAAGCTGAAATAATATTATAATCAAATCGTCGATTTGATAACGATATTACTAACAACTTAAAACACAAAGTAAAAAACTTAGCGACACGTTCATATAACTGAAAAATATTTAGAATTTACATATTGAAAAAATATTGAATAATAAAATGTAGTCTCAACCATATTAAGCCTTTTCCTTATTTGATTCAAATATTTTATTCAAATATTTAGTCAGTATCACGATGTTAAGAGCAAAATGTGGCTGTAACGATTGACAAGAAAATGATTTCAGATTTCTTATTATGCCGTCAATCTCTGTCTTGTTGTCACGGTGATCAACGTCGAAGGATAGTATTACGAACGCAGATATGTATTAATTTGACAGGAACCACACGCCTCTCTCTTTCTCTCTCTTCTCCTCTCCTTCTCTCCGCAACTCGTTGCACGACACGCTAAAGACATCGTATTTCCACTAGGAGCTTCATAACCGCATCTCCTTCCACCTGTTCGTTTCTAACTCCAGCTTCTCCCGCGTAATTGAGTCACTGTCAATTATATCGCCATTTAATTGGGCCAATTTCTCGAACGAGCGGGAAATTTCGGGAGGGACACAAATTTTCGATCTCTCCTCCTGCTCTATAGACGATTCATGGGACAGACACTGGCGTAAGATAAACGAGCGAGAGAAGCAGCCCACCTAAGCAGGATCCCTGTCTGCGGATCGCGATAACGATCCCATCCTCGTTATTCGCTCCTTATTATATTCCTAGCACGCCATATGTCACTGTCGGATCAATTTCTGTATGTGCTTGCCGCGCATATGCGAGATGTCAGTGGAGAAAGAGAGAAGACCCAAATAATTCCTTGCGCAACGTGACGCGGACGAACGTGAAAAATGTTAAATGTTTAATTCAATTCCATGCGCATATATGAGACTGCATCTCTGACATATTACATAATGCAAAAGTTGAACGACGTACGAGTACTGTATATCAGCGAATGCGAAACGTATACTTCACAGTATGTGCCCTGGAAAAATGGAATTTTTTCGTTGCTTCGCTAATTTGGCGAAGATATGCATATGAATGACATTATTAAGAAATTAAATTTTTCCAGGTAATTTAATCTTCCCCTCTCAACGCTAAATAGTTCATTACTTTTATAATTACTTCAAGAATATTTTCAATTTAATGATTCTCAAGACTTACCATTTTAAATGCGAAACGTTAGAGAAAGAAAAGCCGGAAGTTGCAGTAGGAGAAACTGAATATTCTTCTCTAGCAATATATTTACATGAGAAAATTTGTAAAACACAAAATCATTTAATATTATAATGTGCGCGCGCGCGCGCGCGCGCGTGTGTGTGTGTGTGTGTGTGTGTGTGTGTGTGTGTGTGTGTGTATGCGTGCGCGCGCGCGCGCGTATGCGTGTGTACGTGTGTAATATACATAATTAATTTAAATATGATAAAATAAAAGATAAGTATTCAAGAGGAAGAGAAATGATATTGCGATAAATGTAAATGTAAAAATAAAGATATGTAAATGAAATTTAATAAATAAAATAAATTTTGGAATATATGACAGAGAAGTAATAAACTTAAAATATATATTCTATAAAATCACATTGAAACATTATACTGCAAATAAATACATACATTGCTATAAAAAAAAGTAGCATATATTTACTTTCTGATTTCCATTTTATCTAAATATAAATACATGTTGTATTATCTCTTCAGATCTAAATTTCAGACTAAAACCAATTAATAATAGAGTAAATTAAAATATGAACAATATAAGATATAAAGAATAAAATATAAAGAATATTCGTATATAAGAAAATATAATATTTTTGTTTCTCTCCTTCTTTTGTTTGGAATAAATTGTGCATTATACAATTAATTTGATGATCGAAAGACAAAATCATCTGTGAAAACGAACAACGTGCATAAAACAGATGCACAGAGATGCATGGTTACAAATGCGCGAGGAACTTCATTGTCGATGGTGCACTGCGGTTGGACGATCACGTTTCGCGGCTATGCCGCGTGTTATGTGTGGCAATCTGGCATGTGCACATGCACCAAACTTTCATGTTCGGACACACTTTCCTCGCTTCCTTGTCCGCATTTCGGGAAAACGTTCGTGTCACACGAAAGTTCATAATAACCGCGGCGCGATGGTAATTTCATGTCCCGCAGTTACAACAAATTGTAAAAGTTCCATGAAAGCTATCGAATTTTCTCTCACAATAGCCTTTCGCGCGTATTTTCCATGTAATTTCGCATACCTTGACGGTTAGCTGTTGAATAATTCGTCAACGAGAATTGGAATCTGTGAAGTTAGCTGTTCTATATTAATATAAAAAAAATGACAATTCCAGTAGCACTTTTCATAATTCTACTTCATAGTTCCTTATCAAAATAAAAAAAGTTCCGTATTTTTTATACTAAAAAATCAAAATTGAAAATGCGACGTGCTAACTTCGTGAATCTAGTACAAAACTTTTTCTTTAAAGAACAAAGAAATATTTTCCTTTTGGCTTACAGAGAATTCCCGTTAAGACTGCTCGAATTGTACCAATGTAGTAATTTGAAAATTTTGTCAACTACCAATTTAATAGACTCTAAAAGAAGACATCATGATACTTGAAAAAAAAATTAGTGTGCTAATAATTTATCGCAATTCCATCGATATTGTTAATTCTAGCAGAATTCTATAGTCTACAATTATTTTTAAATAGAGCCCCGGTCGTTTACTTCTTAATTTTAATTTTTTTAATATAAAAATGCTGAACTCTTTTATTTTTATAAGAAACTATACAACTTCGAAAATTGCTAAAACAATCATTGTGTTTTGAAAATTAAGATGCCATGCTAACTTCACAAACATCGAGTGACGATTTTATAAATAATTACGCGCAAAAATTGAAATTACTTATAATTCCTCTGACATTACAATATCATCGAAAGTAGGCGATAATAATAACTTATTCGCAATGTTTTTCATAATCGTAATGTTTTCTTAGCAGTCAATAAAACTTAAAATTATACAAACACATTTCATGGATAAACTTTCAGAAGTATCGATTTTTCCCTATATAATATATGCACTGTTACGCAACGAAGATGTATGTCTAGAAAAGGAATGCGCGCAGAGTCATAAAGTTCCGACGATGCATATGGCTTAAGTAATCCACGGACGTACCGCATGCAACCACCGTTATAGCAGTCGTCAGATAAAATATGCAGCGGTCCAGATGCTATCGATCTATCTCTCTACTCCAGCGTACGGTATAGATTCTACAGTAGTACAGATGTATGTATGCACTCGTACGAAACAGCGTGTCAATAAAATATCACATTGTGACTAGGGAACCCATGATATACATGGAATTGATATAAATGGAAACTTTTTTCCGAATATCAAGAAGCCAAATTTTTCATTTCGGATCTTCAGAATTGTATGAGAGAGGAATAATTTTAACTGTCATTTCAACTGCCAAGCGTTTTCCACATTTTATTGCAAAAATAGAATGAGTGTTTTTTTAAGGGTGGTTACCGTGACTAAAAACGGGCCGTTAACATTTATACATTTTTGTTCTATAATTTGGAAACAATAGCTTAGTTATCTATTCAAAAAGTTTCTCGGAATAAAAGCAAAAATCTCCGGTTTGTATCGATATATCCAGATAGTTAAAAACAATTCTCTATACATTCGTTCATTTATGCCAGTAACATCGGTTGTATTGAATATCGGACGCTTGTTTCACGAATATACTTCCAATTCATATTATTTCTCTGTTCACAGTTATTATTACATTTAATGTAAAAATCGATTATACGAAACTGAATTTCAAATAATAATTGTGTAATTACATCTGCTACATCTATTGTATCAATAATATAAAACTTCAATTATGTCTAATTTGGAATACGCTGTTTCCTTTCTTTCTATTATTGAGAGAAAAGACGGAAAGGAAAAAAGAAAAAGAATGATAACATATGATAATAGCATCAATAAATGTCAATGTGTCAAACAGTTTTCATGCGAAATGACTTGCATTTAAAGTATCAAGTAAATATGATAATAATATAATTTTTATACATTGACAATTAATTAATTTAATATAATAATCAATTCCTTTTATACATGTCTTTTCGAATTATTTCATAGTCGTTTTTATAATGCCGGATAATTAATGAAATAAAGTAATAACATGTAATTTATACTCGCAATTAAATCACAAACTGTGTGTTTCAGACGTAAGATTTAGGCTATCTTATGCATTAAAATTGACTACTACTGTATAATTCAGAATCCGTGTTAGAATCCGCGAGACAGCATTTTGTAATTACAAGCGAAATTATCCAACTTCTAATCGCAACGCGTAATTAAGTAACGCTGACGAGCTACGCCGGCAATTGAGTCAGAGCACAATCTGCAGAAGTTTGAAAGAAAAGTGTCACTCATTTACGACATCCAATAGACGCGAAATAAACGAAAAGTGTGAACTGCAGTTGTTTATTGCTTTAGAGGGAGCATGCAAAGTCCATTTAAACTACGTTGTTGCATCGCGACATCCATTGACACTCAACGAGATTTAGGTGTCCAACCTGCCATTCCTTAATTAATGTCAAACTTTGATAAACTTGATAAATATCGACAACAAAGTCAACAAACAGAATTATCTCGAGAGAAAAGATCGCCTAGCAAAAATTGTCGAGCCTGTATTACGAGCGAAGGATTCTTCGTATATTTTTGATCGATTTATTCTCTGCGCACATTTTTTACAGTGTTTACAAGATATCTTTTAAACTATTATAGAATTTTTCCATTAATTTGAAGTTTAAACTTTTTTACACAAACTTGATTAAAATGTTATATATTTGTAATTTTTTTTTACAGTGTACTTAAAAACAATTTTAAAGATGCACAATATTCTCTAATGTATATTAATTATAATTTTTTGCTATCAAAATTAATATATTCAAATGTTTATTCTACACTACATAAATCTAATTATCTGGGTTTTAAATAAATTTATATAACGTTATAAATAAATTAAATTAACGAGGAAAATTTATTTTCATTCTTATCAACCTTAATAATATATTTTGTGATTATTAACGAGTCAATTTCTAACTTTTAGATTTTTATAAGATAAATATATATATGTATAATCAATACTACTAGTAGGTGTTACATTGGAAAATATCTTGACCATATACCCAATATTGTACAATTAAATATTGGCTACATATTGGCATTTACTATGTATATAAAATGCATCTACATCGATTTCTGTTCAGGAAACGTATAATTTAAATAGAAATAGAGAAACAATGCTTAAATTCTTTTTTCTTTCTATCGAGATTAGCAACAAAAATGCTTTGAGAGAAAGGATACGAGCTGATAATTTCCCCGGCGACAGTGAGAAAGAACGCTCGTCGATTGTTCTTTATCGGGAAACACGGGCTAGTGGTTACAACGCCGATGGTTTCTCATCTATCTTGACCACGGCCGTGGGAGACAAAAATGACAGGAGGAAAGAGATGATAAAAGAAAGAATCACGAAGAAGCAAGTGGGAGTAAGGAGTAAAAAGGATTGTGAAGGAAGTGTTGCTTGGTACACCTGCGAAGAGAGAAAAGCAAGAAGCAAAGAAATGTCCGCAAATAATTACCAAGATCATCCATCAACGGGTCTCCCACTTTCTTTATTCTCTTCCTCTGTCTCTCTTTCGCCTTCTTAATTTACGTCTTCTCTTTTTGTTAGTATCAGATATTTTCTTGAGACGGGGAACCGCGATAGTTCCGAGAAAAGGATGACAAGGAGGAGAATAACGGAGACTAGTTGGGAATGACAAAACGGTGGAAGAAAATGCTTCCTTGTTAAGGCGTCGTTGTATACCAGTATCCTTGTTAAGTTGTGAAACTGATGTCGGATATTAATCACATTTGTAATTCAAGCTAGAATAAAATGCGTAACAATATGTATTATTAGCTATCAACAAAGGAGAGGCGACAAGTTAGAAAGAGGATTATCAATAACAATAGGTTGGTTTACTCTAATTGAATTTTCTTACATTACCTACATTTGTGTGTGTGTGTGTGTGTGTGTGTGTGTGTGTGTGTATGTGTGTGTGTGTGTGTGTGTGTGTGTGTGTGTGTGTATGTGTGTGTGTGTAAAGTAAATGTATATTTGAATATTGTGCAGAGAAACGGAGAAAAAGAAAAAAAT
>Ga0157363_1006605_pt1 | contig 10927 bp, 2 predicted proteins | sample AttsexASBM1_FD_111477 | JGI IMG/M metagenome (GOLD analysis project Ga0157363, IMG submission 111477) | Fungus gardens microbial communities from leaf cutter ant in Ribeirão Preto, State of São Paulo, Brazil - Atta sexdens ASBM1 | ecosystem: Host-associated > Fungi > Mycelium > Unclassified ...
AGAAAAATAAAGCTATGTTTACAAACATGCAAATACATAGAGCTATCACTTTTAAAATAAAATTCTAACAGCTGTTTGTTGTGTCACTACAAATATATCTACGGATTTTCCATTAATTATATTTTAAAATTAATGGCATAATGGTTAAAACGTAATCAATTTCATTCCGATAAACAAATCAAAACAATTATATATTTTAGAAGATTGGTAAACAATTTTCAGCGCAAATATTTTTTTGTATAATCTATTTTATTTTAATAAAATTTATATTAATCATTTTCTAAATTTATAATTTTTTCTGAAGTTTATAATCTTCACTTTACAATTTTAACGAAAAGAAATTTAATCGACAAGAGAAGGTGGAGAGAGTGCAGAAGGGACTGTACCATATACATTCTATCTAGATATGCGTTTGCGGGAAACGTGCTTGCGCATTCATGGGATTTATCGTAAAATGTAGGATTCAGTAGGAAGATTTTATACTTTGATGAGTTTTGAGTTGATTTTCCATAATAAAAATGTGATTGAGAGCCATTACTCATCACTCTTGAAAATTTAACATTAAATGTCTTTGAAATCGAACTTAAGATTAAACTTTTCTTTAACAAAAATATATTAAAAATTTCAATAGAGAACTATAATTGTGTTTTATATTTAAATTTAAATTCATCAAAGTCATTTAATAGGTTACGCTACATATACTTCTTAGATATCACTGTCTGATGTATACTTTTGTTAGAAAATTCCAACTTTCATACTTGATAATACATGCTATGTCATGGACACAGAAACTGAAAAATCGTAGAACTTGATATCAGTAATCTCAAAACTGCGGCAAGCGATCCATAAAATACGGTGCAAAACTTGGAGGCGAGAAGTATCGATGAATTTGCAGATAGAATTGAACATTTTTCGCGTGATCTATAGATTTCGCGACGGTTTAGAGTACGAGAGATTCTGAAATTACACTTTCTTGTGACAAAACGATCGAGAACAGCGAGAATACGCGAGTACCATTCCGCATTTGTTTATCTGAAGAGTGTCACAAGACTTGTTGGTCGGTTGGGTCACTGCCAAGCTTAGTATTGCTTCATAAATTCTTACCAAGGAACCGCTGTATCATCTCGTGCTGTGTCGCAAATAGTAGTGGCCGCGCGCACACCAATAATCGGATGTGTCTAAACCAGATTTATAACCGACGTTGTCCCTTTCAAAACCAGCGCGAATTAAAGTTCGACGGGGGCGAGTAAGGTTCGGCGTAGTCAAAATTGTCTGCAGTTTAACTGAGAGGAGATGGAATAAATCTGCGAATGTGCGCCATCGACTGTCGTGGTTGCGACGATCTCGCGGTATTATCATCAAGGCGTTCCATTACGTTCGATTTAATGCAAATATGATTGCGCTACCTCAGAATTGATATTTTTGTGTACAATATGTAGTTATTGATTTTATGATATATAGTATATAAAATCGGTACTACATGGAACAAACGAGATGGAAATGTAGAATTGCCTGCACGTTTGTTAGAAACTTCTATGCTATATAACGGACTCTGTAACGTTAATCTGATTTGTTAGATAAAAACTTTTTTAAATTTTCAATATCCAGTTGTAATCTCGAGCAAAGAGACTGATGTCACGCACCTTTCGTTGGCAGATGGACAGTATTTGATCTTGAACGTGGAATTTTTCAATCTTTATATGTATTTTTGCTTCTCAAACTAAATTATACAGGTCACGTTGCAATATGTGTGACCCCATTTCAAGGACCAGAAATTTCTAATATTTGAAATATTCTATATAGTTTCAGCTTTACAATTTCGGAATTTATTCGTCATAGTACTTGTATGGAGAATGTTTAGAAAAATAATTATTAAAAAACGTCGTTTTCCTGCATTAGAGATATAAATTTAACTGAAAAAGAAAAGCACGTTTATTTCTATTTTTCTCTGAATTATTTTAATTAATACGTAATTATATAAAAAAGAATGCGAGAAAATCGAGATAGAGCAACCAAAATTTATCTCGTAACCACAAGTATTGGAATAACGTCCAGCTGCGTATGATTATAGCATAAGAGAGCATGAGAGACATGAAGAAGATCGCATGCGATTTTCGAGACTCACCTGCGAAGATGAGTATGGAAATGAGATTCGCGGACGTGGAAGAACGGGCCAAACAGATGATTCAACCCAAAACGCGGACTCAGATTAACCAGCGGGTTGGAGTGGCGGCTGCAGATAAAGTGATTACTTTCAGCACCCGTGGTCTCATTCAGATCCTTTCTTTTAATTCAGTCCGGTCCTTTTAGAGACCGTGGCCCTTCTCCTGAGCCGGGAACCTCCGTGACGGCGATAAAATTAAACTTCCACTGCGCCGAAGATTTATTTTCTAAAAGGAACTTCCTCGCTCGGCTGCATCACACGCACCGCGCCAAATTCAATGCAAAACCATCATCCTTCCTTTCCCCTTTCTCTCCTATGTAAAGACTTTAACGGGGAAATAGTGCGCCGCTTCCGACGATACTGCCGAGAGCACACAAAATACGGACGTGCGAACTAGATTAAAAGTTTTATTATCTAATCATCTATTATACAAGCGAAGATTTTGTAGATGCATTACATTCTAAAATTATAGCATAATATATATTTGCTAAGTGTTATTAAGCTTTAATACTGTTATTTTCTGTTAAAACGGCTGCATGAGCAATTACGAATATGGAATTAGTATTGATCACAAATTTATATTTCGCGGCTGTATTATTTGTAAAATGTATTAGTAATAAGGGAGCAATATATTATTTCTTTGTAGCCGATCGTATATGAGAAATACCGTAATCGAATTGCTGGAAAATCGTAATTATATCATAATGTACAACATATATTCTATAAAAAGATTGTTTCTCGTGTACATAGTCAAACGATAATTGCTTCCAGCGAACTAATAATGTTCATAACGTTAGATTTGCATCAAGCAATCCTAGAATAGATCTACATGTAAGTAGATCTACTCTCTTAAAATTATATATTATATATAGACTATATTTTGTGATGTAAAGTGTAAAATCAAAAAAAGGTCGGGTCACAATACTTAAAGTTTTCTCGTAAAAATACATTATATAGAGATAGTAAATTCCATTGTTCGAGTGATCGTTAAAGCAAGTAGAAACGTTACCGCAATACTCGAGAAGATGAATGAAAATTCTGCCAAGGTATACGACGTTATCATTGCGTAGTTTTTCTTTCCTGTTGTTTACTTATTTTATGTATTGTATAATAAAATGTTTCTCGGACAGCGTAATTTCTCTTGGCTTGATATGTAAGCAATTTGAATAAAAAAAATTAAAATTTTGTATTCAGGTTCAAAGATATAATTGTGCAATATAGGAATAATTTTGCAAGTTAAATCTTAAATATTTAAGATAATGAGACATCGCATCTTAAATATTTCCACAAACTTTAAGAAAAATTTAATTTAAAATTTTAGTTACTGAATCACTTTAAATTCAAAGATCGTGACAAATGATTGCGCTCCTATTTGCACTAACAAAAATTGATTTCATATTCGCGAAACAACTTATAGACGGAAGCAAGTCACGTATCTTACCTGAAATGCAATGTGTACGATTGTAATTTAAGTCAACATTGAATATACGAAAGAAAAACGTGCACTAAAAATTCGCCAACAAGTGCAGTTTGCAGAAGATCCTTCTCATTCTACTTCGAGAAGTTCATGTAGCTAAATAAGGCTACATAGCAAGAAATCTTGCTGCTGTATTATTTCACTTAATTAACTGCGAACCATTCATTCACAGTTTCATTAGAAATTCAATTAAATATTTTTACATTAGTTTTTGTATTCATGTTTAGACATATTTACAATTAAGACGCAAAAATTTTTTTGTCAAAGAATGCGTCAGTGTAATACATTTCCCGTTATTTAATTATGGTGTAACAAGGAAAAAAATTTCAGTACTTGTTTTAATATTCCATAAACACCATATATTTCCTCATTCACATCTTATTTATGAATAAGAAGAAAAAAGAGATTAAACGGAGGAAGAATATAAAATCTCTCAAGTACTTATATATTATTAGACTTACACAAAAAGAACAGTTTTATTAAAGTAAAAATTTAGCTAGATACACGCCTGAAAATAATTTTCAGACCATTAAAATAATTTAACTATTAAAATAAAGTAGGTACTCAAATAATGCAATATTGCAAAAACTTTTGATAATCTAGTAATCGTCTTGAGCGTTCTACAATTATTTTAAAGATTCAATAAAATTTTTTTTTATTTATATCTAGCTAAATTTTTAGATACTTCAACAAAATCACATTCTTCTTACGCACAAACTATTTTTTTAGAAATGTATGAATATAAATTATATGTATAAATATAACATTTTCTTAGAAATTTATGAAGTTACAAATCACATTATAAATCTATAATAAATAAAATATATATAAATAAAAAATATATATAAAAAATATATATAAATAAAATATATATTTAACCGAATATCAGATTACATAATTGTAGATCATTACGTATTCTAAGATATTATTGTAATATATACTATTATAAAATAGGACCTCCTTGTCACAAATTTTCATGTATTAATGACGAATAAATGTCACGATAGAATATTAGTCGTTGTGCTGAGAGAGTATATCGATCATCAATTATATTCACAAAATAATCCACCATGTATACGTACTGGTTCAAGTGTGTTTGGTCGTGCGTTTGACAACATGACGGACAACGTTGCCAGATACGAATTAATAACCCGTAACCCAGCAATTTTCTTTTCTGCGGTTTGCAGTTTATGACCGAAAATTAAAATATCGGTACATACGATGCGTATAGAATACGAGTCTTGTGAATATTCAAACTTATACGGAATATTTTTGCAAATTATTTATTCAACACAACGTTAAAAAATCGCATGATTAAGCATCAACATTCTTTACAATGAACTGTGTTGATTTTTAAATTACCGAGAATATATGCAAAAAGATTTACATGCTTTCAGATTTTTTACAAATTAAAACATAATTTTTTGTTAAAGTAAATTCTCGTTAAAAAAACACATGTATCGAATATCATTTTTCTTACAATCTCATACTTTTCATTAGAGTCATTATGCGTTATCGGTTATTGAAATGATCTTGGATAATTATTGATTATTTTTCCCCTCTCTGTTTGTCGGAAGCATTTATCATCGTCATGAAGTGCAACGTTACTGATCGATATTTAATTAAAATTGAATGAGCTATTTGCTGAGACATATCACTATAAAAATATTCACGATAATGCGATACTTTAAGCCGACATATGATAAATCTTCTGGCATTAAAGGGGAGACATATAGACGCCGAAATAAAATTCATAAATTTATAGATCCTAACTTCAATACCTACGCGCGTCTATAGTGGTGCACACGCGCGAGTCGCGCGATATTAATCAATTAACTGCGCGTCAAGTACCGGTATTGCGTATTGAACGAAACGTGGCGTCTGTTTAAGGATCACTTAGCCATTTGCCTAACGGGGGAAACGGGGAGGCACGTGGGAAATACGTCAGCCAAGAAACAATAATTGCTATAATCGAGCAAACGGTCGCGTCATCGCTAAATCGACATCCGGGTAATTATAACGTCGTTTATCAGTTATGACAGCAGTGAATGTGCGAAAATTGACATCTGCCTACGGCAGCGATGTTTTTCTAACATAAAAAGGAGAAGGGAAGAAACAAAAGAAAAACCCCTTTGAATAATAACGTCAGGGAAACTGGACAAAGAGATAGGAAAAGAGGAAAGAATTAATCTCACCACAATTTTCACAAGGGGCGAGGTGAACGTCACGGGGGAGGGCAATGAGAAGCCGAATAAAGAGGGTTGAGGAAGATAGCTCGACGTCGTTTATGAAGGTCGATGTCAGAGGCGAGCCGCATTGTAGGACCAAGCGTTTCCATAGAACAGCTCGACGAGTGAGCGAGCGAGCTGTTGACATGTCAGCGTATTATGGGCAGGCAGCTTTTATCCGACAAAAGAGGACATTTAAAGGAGGAGGCGAAATTGTAAATTCAATTTTCTGAAAGAAGCTACAGCTCCACCATCCCTTCAACATTTTCCAACATTTTTTTACCAGCAACTACGAGAGTTTCGCAAGCCGACATTGTATTTTCACATGAGAGTCGCTACCCTAGTTGTCATGCACCTGCTGCCTGTAACGATAAACCTGCGTAGAAAGTCGCGTAAATCGGCATACGAATCGTCCTTGTCGACAAAAGCAACTTTCTCAATATGAGCAATGTAATCGTCGTTACACTTATTACAGAAGTATATATAGATACATATAGATTACAAAAATTATGAAACAAAAATGATAGATTAATTTAACTTGTGTTTTATTGTTATAATAAATTCCAAATTCAGAAAGGAGTAAAAATCAGAGAAAGAATTATTCGACAATTAAATATCTTTGATAGTGAAACTACAAAGATATTTAAATAAAGAGTGACACTGGATTTGTAACATAAATTGATTAATTAAAAAATGATAAAATGTCAACTTACATGTTAATTATTAAATTAATGTTTAGAGAAAGAGAGAGAGAGAGAGAGAGAGAGAGAGAGATTTAGAATTATAAATAAAAAATATAAAAAAATCTTCATTTAAGAAAAATTACTTCTAAAATTTATGAAAAAGGATTTGATATAAATAACAAACACTTTTTGTAAAAATTCTAATATTTCTCTAATTTTCTCTCCTTCTCTTTAAAAACTTTTCTAATTTTTTAGTTTATATTGTATAAGTGTTAAAGTTTTGTTTGTAAGAGATCAAAACGTTAATCATAAATAAAAATTGGAAAAATACATTTAAAATTATAACATTCATAAATTTCATCTTGCAAGAAGATGATCATTATAAGATTACGGCCATGCATCTTTCGTAATGGCTAATGTAAATTATTTACTGTAGGGAGGAAATCAAATCCTTCTAAGAAGTCCGACCCTCCGCGTTCGGCCGATCGGCTTTCACAACAATCATGGCGGCAAACCCTCTAGAAATTTCGTGCCTCTTGAATATATTCATGATTTTCCATAGGAATCATACCAGTCTATCGCCCAATCTGACGTAGACCGACGAACTGACAGTAGCGCTTTAAAATCGCGTTGTGATGAAGTAACGAAGGGGAGAAACGCGTCTGCAGAAATGGTTTCGAATTTATATAGTCGACTGGCTCTGTCGTTGATGGTAAACCGCAATGACTCTCACAGAGGCTCGTTTCTTTATCAACCGAAAGTTCATTCACACGTAGATTTTTTGAGCAATTTAAAGCCGATTTTTTTTTTCGATGCAAATTCGACGAGAGACCATCGTTTCCCGCAATTCTTTCAGCTTTAACATTAAATATATGTATATGTTTGTCTACGAAAATTAAATTTAAGTACAATTTAAGTACATTTCGATTGAAATAAGGTTTTATATTAACATATTAAAGAGAAAATTTTTTTATTTAATATATTGATATAAACGTAGTCCATGCATAAATCATTAAATTGATTTTTGATACATGTCTGACAGTACATTGACTTTTCTATTGAAATGTTAGAAAAATTTTTTTAAATTGATATGTCCTTCGCAGATAGTAATCTAGACGTGATATATAATGTAGTTTATAAATATACAATATAAAATTACAATAAAACATTAAAAATGCAATGAGATTTTTTTCTATTTTGTTTTAAGATGTCAAGTGTAGCTGCGTGCGCGCGCGCAAGAAAATTGACTCGCAATGCGTATCTCAAGAAAATTGTTTCTCTTTCTCTCCTTTCTCTTCTATTTTTGCAAGAATATAAAGTCAGATTTTAAAGAAGTTTATACAGCAGCAAGACTGGTTTGTAACTTATGTCAATGCACTGTAAAGTTATTGCTGTAAAGTTATTGTTACACTTATATAACTAATATAGGAACATGTTGGAGTATACTAGAGCTCGCTTCCTGGCCTATTTCGATAGTAAGCAATGTTATTCCGCTACCGATTCTCCGCAACCGATAACCGAATCTGCAACCCATAACCGTGCAAGAATATAAATTAAGCAGTCAGACTAACTTGGAACCTCGCCCGATGTGACTACATTGAGTTTGTTGTTCAAGCTGAACCTTGCGAAAAATCGATGCATCACTGAATATGAACATAAATGCGAGTATAAACTTTAAATATGGACAAGTTATCAAATTTTGTTGATCTAAAATGTTATCTACATTCGAAGGAATTCGAATATTTGCTGTCTCGATTCACATGAATAGAATTGAAGATGTTATTTAAGTAATACTCTAACAAATTTATAAAATATCTAGATAAAGCTAGAATAAGATTCCACGTTTTATCAAGACAGTTACAATGTTATAACATTAATTAATATTCTGTAGAAATCATTACTGACCAGCGATATGCTTTAATCGCAGCATTACGGAGACCATCCACGATGGTGAAAGACTTTTGACGTTGTCAACACTTTCCTCTCTTCCCTCAGTCCCATCTTCGTACATAACGGAACCACGAGACGTTTTCTTAATGGTATAAAAACGGGCGTTTCTCGCTTGAACGGAGGCAAACATCAATTCGCGCTGACGCTGGCGAGGCGAGTCGTAGACGAAATCGGGAATAGAATTGTCCGCCTGGTTAGAAACTTACATCATCCTTTGCCCGCTACCACTCTCCCTTCCTTTTCTTTATTTCTTCATCTATAGGGCGTTTTCACCTCTATCACATTATTTTTAAAGACAAATGACTTTGACGTCAATTTAAAACCGAAAATGTCCCTTAATGAAAAAATATCCAAAAAATTTTGTATTATAAATAATGAAATAAAGGAAAAAAATTTATAATTAGAAGGACAAAAATAGCATTCTTGAATTTTTAAATGAAATTTATTTGAATAGAATTGATAATACATGATACTATGAATCAACAGTTGTAACAAATAATTTATTTCCCACGACCTTTTCAATATGAAAAAAAAATTGATTTTTCAAATTGAAAAAAGTTTTTTATCATCAAAAGATAATATAGTAAGAAAGGATCTTAAATACCCTATATTTTTCTTCTTTCTACTCTCCACGACAATTCGCTAACTCTCTTCTTTTTCTTTAGCTCAGCCCCAACCTTTCGACCGACTTTCGCATCAATTTCGTTCTTTCTTCCTTTGCTACAAAGTAATGAAACCAATGTATTATCTCAATTAAAAATTTATTGGGAAATGTAGCGTAATATTTTGTGATGAAACTTCGAGACTCTTGTCTATTTGAACAGTGCAAAACGTAGAAAACATGAAAACTTGTGACTGAGAAAAGGAAAAATTTGAGATATATAATTGTTAGTTTGAAGAAAATAAATAATTTCTTGTCTATTATAACATTTAATGGAGTTCAAAGTTCATTAAGTTCATTTAATGGAGTTCAAAGTTCAAAATAATCATGTAACATACTCTGTTTAATTTTAATTTATCACATTAATTAAAAACACTAAATTAGTTCTTCAGATATTATTAAAAACTAATTAAAACTAATAACTGTTTCCATAAAAATCGTATGGGAATGTTGTTCCAACATACCACAATATATCTTAAATATCGGTGCTAATTAGTAACTTTATCTTCGAATTGGATGTCTCATTTGCTATCTCAATTTGCAGATGCGCTACATTATGTGAAACTCATTAAGCTAAAGGCATTCAGAACTGCGAACGTTTGCCAAAGAGTTATGCTCTCTCTACTCAACCGATCAATCTCTAGAATCAAGTCATGTATTTCGCATATCTCGGTACATCGGCCCTGTCGCGATGGTTAATTCCACAATTTCATGATCCCCCTCTGCTTTTCTTATCGGATCATAAATGCCCTACTTGAGAGAGAAATGCGATAGCAAGCTAATTATCTCTATTTACGTGATGCTCCAAATGGGCTTCTATCTACTAAAAAGTCATTTTTCACTCTAAAATATAATATACTGTTTTGCGCGCAATATTTTCCTTTTAATTTTCTTTTTATATATAAGTATATATACAAAGTATCCCAAAATTCGCGACAAACAGCAAGAAGGTCCTAAAAAAAATTAAGCAATAAAATTATATATCCGCAAATTTCCATTTCAAGCAATACTTTCCGAGATACAAAAATTTAAATACGGGCCAATTACAGACTACGATTAGATTGCTACCTGTAATGATAGCATTAAAGTATGCGACATCAGTGTTTATTAATACTATTACATGCGCGACTTGGACAAGTAATCATCTATACATAATCCGTAATTGGCCATATTAAAATACTTATTATCTCAAAAATCATTGCTTAAAATAAAAATTTACATAACTATTTTTACTTAATTTTTCGAGAACATTCTTGCTATAATATTTTGAGTCGCGAATTTTAGAGCATCCTGTATATACAAAGTATCTCAAAAGGTCACGTGAATGTCTCGGAAAATATAAGTTCTACAGGAAAGTGTTTCAAAAGTTACAGGGTTCTATTTATTTATATTAAAGGATCTATTTATTGATCAAGATTAAAGATTGAAGGTTGTACCTCTTATTTTCATTTTTACGTAAAAATTTATTTTTACGTAAAAATGAATTTTAATGCAAAAATGAAAATAAAAGAAATAATCTCCAATGGCCTCCAATCCTGAACAACATTCAAAAAGTTTTAGTCGTGATCGGACACTGCGTAATGCTAATTACGTCGGCGGTAACTGTAACTTTCGAGCCTTATAACTCGAAAGGTACTCAATAAAAAATAACTTTATTATAGCGTTTTGGAAAGCTCTCGACCAGCTATTAGACTGTGGAATCAAAAGTAGGGTATTTTATTAAAAAAAATTGATGACCTTGGCGACGCCACCCAAGGTCAAACT